>Ga0257120_1001220_pt1 | contig 17339 bp, 9 predicted proteins | sample SI106_10metaG_FD_190153 | JGI IMG/M metagenome (GOLD analysis project Ga0257120, IMG submission 190153) | Marine microbial communities from Saanich Inlet, British Columbia, Canada - SI106_10 | ecosystem: Environmental > Aquatic > Marine > Inlet | place: Canada: British Columbia | collected... | reverse complement strand
TTGGGTTGTTAGAAAATGTAGTATGATAGCCGTTTGCGTCTAATTGAAATAATTTTTGAGAATTGGTAGAAATCCATCCGTTTAGATTCAATCGTTGTGGTTGTAAAAAATAAATACCGCTTGTTGTGCCTTGTCTTGGTTCAAAAAAATCTTTATTCTCAGATCCATAATTTAAATTTGAGCCAAAAGTAAAACGTGTTTTCGTTTGAGCACTAAAATTGATCCCTGCATTATTCCCGGTATAGATTCCAGAATAGTGTTGAAACCGAGCTTGATTATACAGCCCAAAACGATAGCTGTTAAAATTTTTCGTTGGTTGCAAAGTTCTCCATCCAATATTGCCATAGATAGATTGCTGATTGTTTGAAAATAAGATTCCTAAATCATTGGGATTGAAGTCTTTGTTTCTAAGGTTGTAGCCTACTTCCCAATTCCAATGTCCCGCGTTGTAGCCCAAACTATTATCAAAAGTATAGCCTGTGTTTGGATGGTTTACATCATCAGAAATGGCACTCAATTTAAAGGAACCATCTGCATAGTATTTGCTGTTTTTTGTTTCCAGATGCCAGGTTAAAGCGGATACATTTGCATCTCTAAATCTTCCGTTACGAGTAACGTTGGTGTTTATTAATGCAATGCTAGAATTTTGGTTAAACTGTTGGTCTAGCACCAAAATATTATAATTTGAAAATGGGTTTGTGACTGATTTTCTAATGGTTCCAGTGGTATTGTTTTTAATTGTAGCCTCTGTTTTTTCTGTAATTGCGTTAAAAAAGCCAATTCCCAATCCTTTTTTTGTTCTTCCAGAAATTTTTATAGCATTTAACATGGTTACTTTTCCTGGAGAATCAATTAGTATTTCTTCTGGGGAAAGCGTACTTGCAACATTGAATTGATCAATTGGAGCACTTCCAATTCTTCTGGAATAGAATAAACGTCATTTATTAAAGAGTTCGGTTCCTTCTGTGAAAAATTGTCTTTGTTCAGAAAATTGTTGCTCAAAAGGCCCGAGATTTAGAACAACGTCATCAAAACCAACCTGACTAAAATCTGGAATTAAAGTGGCATCCAGCGTAAAATTTTCTGTCAGGCCATACTTGACATCCATTCCAGCACTCCAATCAAATTGGGTGTCGCCTTCAAAAAGAGTAGTTGCTGCCGATGCATATGGGTATAAGTTCAATCTAGTTGGTGGCTTTATATTTTCAAATCCTTCAATTAATCCGTCATACTGAGTCCATCTTCCAATTGAATTGTCAATAAACGACCATGTATGCTGTTCATTTAAATTTTCTAACCTTCTATGAAAATTAACCCCCCAGGATTGTACAGGACTGTTTGTAAATCGAATTGCTCGGTAAGGAATTTCTATTTCTATTTGCCATCCTTCTGGAGTGATCGCAACGTCACTTTTCCAAACGGCACTCCAATTAAAATCTTCATTTCCGTTTGATATTTTTGCATCTGCTTGGTTTCCAGTACTCTGAATAATAAATTCAAAAGGATTTTGACCATCATCATTTGGATTGATGGTGACTAAGAAAAAATCGGCCTGACTAAAATTATCCCTACTCGCAAATTCTTGTGGAATATTTGCAGCATCGGGATCCAACATGGTTGCCGAAATGTAAATGGCTGCATCATCGTAAATTACTTTCACGGTTGTTTGATATGCTGCTGTAACTTTTTTTCCGTTATCGGGCCTAAAAGTTATAAAGTCCGTTAACAATTCCGCATCTTTCCATGCCGCATCATTTAAGATGCCATCAATGATAGGAGCTTCTGAGACTCTTGTTGTTGTGGTCTTTTTTCTCTCTTTTTTTATTTCTTGAGCATTAAAATACCAATAAAACCTATTTCCATTCCAAGTACTAGTAGTAATTCTTTTTTTGAACATTTTTTGCTGATTTATGAAAAAAATAGATTCGAACAGGTTGTTTTTTTATGCTCGTAAATTAAATCTATGTTAATAACTTTTAAGACGACATAAAATTGTTTGAGTTACAGTAGGGGGTGTTAAATAATTCTTAAAAGTTCTCTAAAAAAAAATCGGATAGTTTCTGCTTTTTTTACAAAAACTATGCAGCAATTTACTTCTGAATGTGTATTTTTGTGCCCGTTATAAACATTACACAGCATGAATTTACACGAATATCAAGGAAAACAAATATTAAATAGTTTTGGAGTTAGAATTCAAAGAGGAATTGTAGCAAGTACTCCTGCAGAAGCAGTTGAGGCAGCCAAAAAATTGACAGAAGAAACCGGAACTGGTTGGCACGTTGTAAAAGCGCAAGTTCATGCAGGTGGTCGTGGTAAAGGCGGTGGTGTAAAATTGGCTAAAAATTTAGATCAAGTAAAAAGCATTTCGGATGACATTTTAGGAATGATGTTAATTACTCCTCAAACATCTGCTGAAGGAAAATTGGTAAATCAAGTTTTAATTTGTGAGGATGTTTATTATCCTGGTGAATCAGAAACAGAAGAATATTATATTTCAGTTCTTTTAAATAGAGCTACTGGTAAAAACATGATTATGTATTCTACTGAAGGTGGAATGGATATTGAAACGGTTGCCGAAGAAACACCTCACTTAATTTTTACAGAGGAAGTGGATCCTTTATTAGGTTTAATGCCTTTTCAAGCGAGAAAAGTGGCTTTTAACTTAGGCTTATCTGGTGTTGCTTTTAAGGAAATGACCAAATTTATATCTGCGTTATACACAGCATACATCAAGTCAGATTCTGCAATGTTTGAAATTAACCCTGTGTTAAAAACTTCTGACAGCAAAATAATGGCAGTAGATGCAAAGGTAACTTTGGATGAAAATGCATTGTATCGTCATAAAGATTATGCAGCAATGCGTGATTTACGTGAAGAAAATCCAATCGAAGTGGAAGCGAAAGCTGCAGGCTTAAATTATGTAGACTTAGACGGAAATGTTGGATGTATGGTAAACGGAGCTGGTTTGGCAATGGGAACGATGGATTTAATTAAAGAGTCTGGTGGTGAGCCAGCAAACTTTTTAGATGTTGGTGGTACTGCAGATGCACAAAGAGTAGAAACTGCTTTTGGGATCATTTTAAAAGATCCAAATGTAAAAGCAATTTTAGTAAATATTTTTGGAGGGATTGTTCGTTGTGACAGAGTTGCACAAGGAGTTGTAGATGCTTACAAGAATATGGGAGATAAGATTACAGTGCCAATCATTTGTCGTTTACAAGGAACAAACGCAAAAGAAGCAAAGCAATTAATTGACAATTCTGGAATGGAAATTATTTCTGCAACAGAATTTCAAGAAGCTGCGGATAAAGTTCAAGAAGTTTTAGAAGCATAGGTTTCTTTAAAATAAATGTTATTAAAAATGCCTCATGAAAATGAGGCATTTTTTTGTTGAAATAATTTGAAATCTAAGTTTTTTATAAAGAAGTGACTTAAACTTTTTTAAAACTTTCTAATTATTAATGATGATCTTTTTGGATATATTTCCATGTTCATTGGGTATCCGGACTGTATATGTGGCATTGGGGTCTCCAAAGCGAAGTGCATCGTGTAGGCTTTTAAAGGCAGTGTCCCAGCTAGTTCCATAGGTTTCTACCTCAAAAAAATCAATATTTCTGTGCTTATCAACATCTACATAAATAATGATTTCGTCGTCTGCATGTGCGTAGGCACTCGCAAAAGTGATGGACACAAAAAAGAAAAATAAAAACAGTTTTTTATTGATACAATAGGCATTCATAATGATATGATTTTAAAAATTAGTATTAAATTATTAACATAGTATTATACAAAGATATGTTAAAAATAGAAATAACAAAATTTTGAAGATCACTACCGATATTTGCGCAATGGGTTTGATACTAGAGTAGGAAGATGTAAAAGACTCAATCTCGGTTTGATTGTAATTGAAATCAAAAAAAATATGCAACGAAAAAATAGAATCGTTGAAATCATTTGAAAATAAGAATTCAAGATTTTTATATTAGCGGTGTAAAATATCTCGCTTTTCTGCTTTTAATTCTTTACCAATAATTCTAGAATATTTTTGTGCGCCAAGTTTGTTTAAGTGATTCGCATCTGACATAAAACGAGGTGCGATAGGATCTTCTATAAAGTTCAAATGACGTCGGTGCTTTAATTTTTTTAGTGATTTAGAAAAAAAGTCAAAATATTTCCGATCAATTTTTTCTTTGTAATCAAAATGATAAGGTGTGGATACAAGTATCAAGTCAATATTGTTTTCCGAACATAGGCGATCTATTTTGTACAAATAGTCTCTTTGAGAATGGCTAAATTTCGCTTCCTCTTGTTTTATGGAGAAATGCATGTTAAACGCCTTATTGATAATTTCTTCATTGGGATTTGAATTTGTAGATTCATAAAAGCCTCCAAAATCCGGAGCAGCATAAATGCCTGAAATTAATGGTTTTAGCACCTTGTCAAAAGTAGTTATAAAACCAGCATCGTCAAATAGTGGAATGAAGTAAAGATATCGTTTAAGGCTTTTTTTTCCTTCCGCAAAATTAAGGTTGAAGAGTCTATTGTATACCGGAGCAAAATTATGAACTGACACGCCTAAAATTAGGGTATCGATGCGATGATTTTTGTCTTGAATTAAAGCGTTTAATTTTTGATAGGTAAAATAATAATGTTCACCAGAACTGGCTAAATTTTTTGCTCCTTGAGATATGGAATCCCCATGGAGACGTTGTATTTGAGAATCTCCCATTAATAAAACAGCATGCGCTGAGAATGCTGTTAGTTTCGCCTCAACCTTTGTTTTTGAAATATGATAGTAGGTAAAAGAAATCAAGATAAATAACAAAGCAGGAATGCTGAATTTTAGGATTTTAGCTGCAAATTTTTTCATAATCTAAAATTGGAAATAAATAAATTGCTGCTCTTTTCCGTTGCACCAAAATAGTGCAATTATGATGGTATAATATAGGGCATGTCTTAGGGGACTCTTCCATTTTAGACCTAAATGTTCAAGTGCAAATTGACTTTCCCTACCGAGCCATTCTATAAAAATGAAAATGAAGACAAGCAGCATCGTTATGATGGCATCCTTACTGTCTGAGAGCTTGGGAGTTTCTAAAATTGATGCAGAGAAAATTTCCGAAATATAATGGAAAGCATGCGTTATATCATTCGCTCTAAAAATAATCCAAGCAAATACCGTAAGGGTAAAAGTAGAAAGCATTTGTAGGAGTTCTCTTGCAGTGGGTAAGTAGTTTCCTTGTGCGACTATTTCTAAATTGTTTCTATTTTTATTGGTGAGTAAAAGCGGTAAAAAGTAAATCGCATGCAGTGTCCCCCAGGCAATGAAGGTCCAATTAGCACCGTGCCAAAAACCGCTAACAATGAAAATCAAAAATGTATTCCTAACTTTCATCCAAGTACCACCGCGACTCCCTCCAAGAGGGATGTATAGGTAGTCTCTAAACCAAGTTGATAATGACATGTGCCAACGTCTCCAAAACTCTGCAATGTCTCTTGAAAAGTAGGGGAATTTGAAGTTTTGCATCAAGTTAAAACCGAAAAGGCGAGAGGTTCCAATGGCAATATCTGAGTACCCTGAGAAATCGCCATATATTTGAAATGTAAAAAACAAGGCTCCTAAAACCAATGTACTCCCATTCATCTCTGCCGAATTATTGAAAATTTGGTTTGCCAGCTCTGCACAACTGTCTGCGATGACAATTTTTTTAAACAAACCCCACAGTATTTGGCGCATTCCGTCAACCGCTTTTGAAAGCTCAAAAGTTCGCTTTTTGTAAAACTGAGGCAACAAATTCGTTGCTCTTTCAATGGGGCCGGCAACCAACTGTGGAAAGAAGCTTACAAATGCCGAAAAGACAATAAAGTCATTGGTAGGTTCGAGTTTTTGTTTGTAAACATCAATCGTATAGCTCAATGTTTGAAACGTATAAAAGCTAATTCCTACTGGCAATATAATATCAAGTGAATGGGTTGCTATTTCTGAGCCAAAGAATGAAAAAGCGGCTGTAAAATTGTCTAAGAAAAAATTAGCATACTTGAAGAAACCAAGAAAACCTAGATTTACAAAAATACTTGTCCAAAGTAAAATTTTTCTTTTAGTTTGATTTTTTTCACTTTTAAGTTTTCTCCCGATCGTATAATCGACAAGGGTACTAAAGAGAATCAAGGATAAAAACCGCCAATCCCACCAACCATAGAATAGATAACTGGCTAAAACGATTAGCGCATTTTGTAGCTTCAGGCTTTTATTGGCAAGCAACCAATAAAGTAGAAATACTATTGGTAAAAATACTGCGAAATCAATCGAATTAAAAAGCATCTTTTTTGTCTATTTTTCAACTTCCTTATTGAAACTGTTTAAAAGATTATTTAGAACAGCATTTCAAAAAGTGCAGATGAAGTGCAAATCTGTCTCGGGGCAAATATCTCAATTTAAAATAGTTTTCAATGCCTTTTTTTTAAAAAATAAAAAATACCCAACGTGTTCGAACAAACAAATGAGGTTTCTCTATAAGTTAAAAAAGAACGCTTACAATTCCTTTTTCAAAACAGCAATCTCATCACGTAACTGTGCTGCAACAATAAAATCTAAAGCCTTTGCGGCTGCTTCCATATGCTTGCGTTTTTCTCGAATGCGTTTCTCAATTTCCTCTTTGGGCAAGTAGTGTAAATCCTGTTCGGCAGCTTTCTGTTTCGCATTGTCATAATGGTAACTAGAAACTGCAGATTTGGTCAAGGTATCCTCAATCTTTTTATTAATTTGAGTAGGCTTAATGTTGTTTTTTGTGTTGTAGGCAAGTTGTTTTTTCCTTCTGCGGTCGGTTTCGTCAATTGTTTTCTGCATGCTCTTGGTCATTTTGTCCGCATATAAAATAGCAAGACCATTTACGTTTCGAGCAGCTCTACCAATCGTTTGAGTTAATGAACGATGACTTCTTAAAAACCCTTCTTTATCCGCATCTAAAATGGCCACTAAAGAGACTTCTGGTAAATCCAATCCTTCTCTTAGTAAGTTGACACCAATTAATACATCAAACAATCCTTTTCGAAGGTCTTGCATGATTTCTACTCGCTCTAGTGTGTCTACATCAGAATGAATATAACGACATCGAATGTCTACTCTTGCCAAATATTTAGTGAGTTCTTCCGCCATTCTTTTGGTTAGGGTAGTAACCAAAGTACGTTCATCTTTTTCAACTCGAATTTGAATTTCTTCAATCAAATCATCAATTTGATTCAAACTAGGTCTAATCTCTATAATCGGGTCTAACAATCCAGTGGGTCTTATCACCTGTTCTACAAACACCCCTTCTGTTTTTTGCAATTCATAATCCGCAGGCGTAGCACTGACAAAGATGGTCTGATTCTGAATCGCTTCAAATTCTTCAAATTTTAATGGACGATTGTCCATGGCTGCCGTTAAACGGAATCCATATTCGACCAAATTTTCTTTCCGACTTCGATCGCCACCATACATTGCATGGGTTTGTGGAATGGTAACGTGACTTTCATCAATCACCATTAAATAATCTTCCGGAAAATAATCCAAAAGACAGAAAGGTCGAGTACCAGGTTCACGACCATCTAAATACCGAGAATAGTTTTCGATTCCCGAACAATATCCCAATTCGCGAATCATTTCTAAATCAAATTCGGTGCGCTCTTTCAAGCGTTTTGCTTCCAAATGTTTTCCAATTTCTTTGAAATAGGCCACCTGTTTCATCATGTCTTCTTGAATCTGATGAATGGCATTTTGTAATACATCTGGAGAGGTTACAAATAAGTTGGCAGGATAAATAGTGAGTTCTTCAAAACTTTCAACCACCGTATTATTTTCTAAATCGAAGGATTCAATTTCTTCAATTTCATCGCCAAAAAAGTGAATTCGATATCCGTGATCCCCGTAAGAAGGATAGATGGTTACCACGTCTCCTTTTACTTTAAAAGTACCGCTTTTTATTTCAACTTCAGTACGAGAATAAAGGCTGGTTACTAGTTGATGCAAAAATTTAGTTCGCGCTATCTGTTGCCCTACAGCTACAGGAATTACGTTTTTCTTAAATTCGTTTGGATTCCCAATTCCATACAGACAAGATACAGATGCCACCACCAATACATCACGCCTTCCCGAAAGTAGGGAAGAAGAAGTGCTCAATCGCAAGCGTTCAATATCTTCATTGATGGATAAATCTTTCTCGATGTAAGTCCCCGTTACAGGAATGTATGCTTCAGGTTGATAATAATCGTAATAGGAAACAAAATATTCCACCGCATTTTCTGGAAAAAAATGCTTAAATTCTGAATATAACTGAGCTGCAAGTGTTTTGTTATGTGCTAAAACTAAAGTGGGTTTGTTAACGTTTTTGACAACATTGGCAACAGAAAATGTTTTTCCAGATCCTGTAACTCCTAACAATGTTTGAAACTTTTCTCCAGCATTGATACTTGCTGTAATTTGTTTTATCGCTTCCGGTTGATCTCCAGTTGGGGAAAACTCTGATACCAATTTAAATTTCATTCCGTAAAAATACGGATAGTTTTCAAAGATTTTAGCGTCTGAGTAAAGAAAAATTCCCTGTTTTACGAATTGTTTTTTCGTTGAAATCAATCAAGTTTGCTGTGTACCAATATTCTCCAGAAGGTACTGTTTTTCCTTTGTAGTTCCCATCCCATCCGTCAGGATTTTCAGAGTTAATTACATGCATCACAGTTCCATATCGATTAAAAATAACGATGTCAATTTTTGTGAAAAATGTAGTAGTTGCGCCTTTGACACTCCAGCGTTCATTGCGACCATCATTGTTTGGTGTAAAGAATTTTGGAAATCCGATTATGGAAACCTCTTTTTGTATTGGAGGTTCACAATTTTCAATATCTTTTACATAAACGGTTACAATTCCTGGGCTTACATTGTTAAATTGATAATTCGTTCCATTTCCAAAAAAGTTACTGTTGTCTATTGAATAAAGATAACTGCTGTTCCCTGTAATATCAATATCTAAAGTGATGTTTGGCGTTGCTGTATCTACGATGATTTCTCTAAAAGTAGGACTTTCCTTTACGTTTACTTCAAATTCTTTGGCGGTGGAGCAGGTAATGCCGTTTTGTGTTTTGTAGGCTATGTGGGTATAGACCCCAGGTGCTGTAAGTCTAAAATTTTGTACTGTTGATACAACAATGTTTGAAGCATTCAGCCACTCATAACGATCGTTTGTGCTTCCTCCATTTGCAATTATAGGTGGATTGCTGGTAGTATCAAAACAAATTGTATAGCTATCTTGTAAATTGATTTCTACGGCATCATTCACAACCAAATCAAAAGATTGAATTCCGTTGCATCCTAGAAGACGATCATCAACACGCACCCAAATACGCCTAGATCTCGAATTTACAATTCCTGAAAAGGCATTGGTTTTTAGTTTCGCATCTTGAAAGGTTGGAAAAAAACTAAAGAGTGAAGTATCGGGTAAGTTGAGTTCAACTTTTATGGCTGTTTCTTTTGGTCGAAGATTAAATTGTCCTTCAGCATTTCCTATAATATTGTCAGAATCCTCGCAGGTATACACGGGACTTATCGAATTTAATTGCACAAATTGTGCTTTTAAGAAAAAAAAGGTACTGTTTTCACAATTATTTTCATTGACGACCTTTGCAAATATTTTTTGATTTGGAATGGTATTTATAAAATCGGTTGGATTGCTGATCTGAATGTCCAAATCCAAATCATTTTGTGTTTTGTAAAAAAAGAACGTTTCACTTTGATAATTTGCTGAAACTTTTTCTCCAATATTAAATAAGTTGAAATTAGAAAGCCCATCATTGTCCTCGTCACACTGAGTCAATTCTTGATTTGGAAGCAAATCTGGGAGGGGATATACGGTAATGCTTTTGTATAAAATTACGGATGCCCCTCCAATGTTCAAGGTAGCTTTGATGGTAAATGCACCTGGCGAATTGTATATGTGATTTGCTGTCAATCCGATCGCTGTATTTCCATCTCCGAAATCCCAAGCAATCGCATCAATGTTTCCATAAGAGGTTGCTGTAAACGTAAAGGAAGTGCCTACACATTTATTTTCTGTAACTATTCTCGAAGCAAAATAGGATTGAATAAAATTAGGTAACCCTTTGTTAGATGCACCACTAGCAAGGTCTAAAGCATTGTGTGTGTATTGTGTGTTAAGACCTATTTCTTCAGGAAAATTGATGACTCCCAACTTTTTTAGTGCTGAAATTCCATTTGTTTCTTGTTCAAACAACGCCACGTATATTTTACTATCATTTGCAAGTTGAATGCTTCCAAAACGAGTACCTGAACTTGAAAATAGTTCTTTCTTTGGGGAGTATAAGGGATCGTCCGGGAAAAGGTTTTCTAAGGAATACTGATTGATAGATCCGGTGTTTCCTACCAATCCGCTATAATAAAGCATTTTAGAATCTCTTGAAAAGGCAATTCCGTAGGGTGATTTTGGAGCACTTAATCCTGTGTCAGCGAAAATTTTAATATTCGCTGTAATTGCTCCCGTTTCATTATCAAAATTATAAAGGTATACATATTGATCTCCCTGATCTGCTATTGCAATTAATTGCCCATCTGGTGATGCTTTCATAGCTCCGCTTACGGATACGGTTTCTTCTTGAACTGAATACAAAGGAGGGTTAAGTCCATTTTCATCAATTTTATAGCTACTAAATGTGTTTTTAACTCCATTTGTAGTTCCTCCTGCCTCCCCAAAAGTAATCAGCCAAATAGCTTTACCATTCTTGTGGTGAACTGCGGTTATTCGTTCTGTTGAAGCATCTCGTAATATTTGAAAACGAGTCATTACTTTTCCTAATGGATAGGTGCTTGATATTTCTATTTCTGCTAGATAAACTCCTTTTGTTAGCAATGGGGATGTAGTGGTACTATTTACTCGTGTACTAAAGATATAATACTTTTCATCGGTGCCAGGTCTGGGTATTATTATGGATGTTTGTGTATTATTGATTTCTCCAGCCAATCCTTCTCCATTTTCCATGATAGTATGGTTTTTATTCCAAACAGTTTGTCCATTGGTGTAGAATAAAAGATTTCCTTCTGTATCTGAAATAGAAGCTGAACCTGCGGGGGTATCCATCTCGCTATCGGTCATTATATTTACAGCTCCATTATTGAAGTTGAGTGCTGCTTTATTCCCAAAATTCCAATGATTGGTTTGACTTTGAGAATATATAAAACTATGAAAAACTAGAAATAGTAGAAAATTAAATTTTTTCATAGTTTTTGTAAACTAATTGTTTTTTATTTTCTAATCAACGATAAATTCCCTGTCTTAAAGATTGTTTTTTTGGTAGTATCAAACGGCACCAATTTAATAGACACCCAATAATCATCTGAGGGCAATCTTTTTCCGTTGTATGTTCCGTCCCAACCTTGTTCTGATAAGTCTACCTTTGCAATTACTTTTCCAAAACGGTTATAGATATAGATCTCGCTAGAAGGGTAGTAGTTGCTATTTGTTCCTTTCAGGTTCCAAGTATCATTAACACCATCTCCGTTAGGAGTAAAGAAGTCAGGGAATTCAACTACTGGCACTACCAAAGAAGCAGGAATACCATTTTCATCACATCCATTTTTATCTCTCACTAAGATTTTATAAAATCCACCCGATAATTGATCAAAGACAAAAGTATCTTGATAACCATATACAAAGTTTCCTTGCTCGTCTAAAAGTGCATACTCATAGTCCCCAATCCCTAATATTCCTGGAGTATCGTTAATCGTAATCGAAAAGTTATTTCCAAAAATTTCTGCAGTTTCATCTATCACCGCTACATGCTCACTGGTAATCGTTGCTGCTTCTGATTCGATCACATCAAACATTTCTGTTCTGTTACACAACGTTACTCTATCGGTCACCGTTAAGGTGTAGGTACCACCGGCCCTAATATCTACCGACTGTGCCGTACTGATTTCATTTCCAGATTGGTTCTCTACCCAGCTATAATTATATCCTGTTAAGGGATTATCTACCTGTAAGGTTAAAGGTAAATTATTCAAACAAGCCACCTGAGATAGATCTAATGGATCATAAGAAGGTAACGCATTCACAATAATTTCAAAAGACAAATCATCCGATACACAGCCCGTTTGATTGTTCAGTACCCGCACAAAGATAGTTTGGTTATTTGTATTATTCTGGTAAGCATTGGTGTCCAATGCCCCGTTACCGGTTTGCGCATCTACCAGATTCTCGTGAAAAGAGACTGTGAAATTAGACTGTTCTGCTGTTGTGTAATTGGCTAATACTTCCGTTATTTTGGAAGAAAAAGCAATATTTTCAAGAATTCCATCAGTGTCATTCCCAAGTCCATTATTATCCGTGTCACAATCTGTATAATTGTTGATATTGACAGGTACATTAGGTTCTGGATAAATTCTAATGTCCAGTGTAAAGGGTTCTGAGGCACAACCTGTATCCGAACTATAAATGACAAAGAAGAGGGTTTCGATCCCTGGCTCATCACTATTTACGTTCAAAGGAAAGAAGGTGTTCGCAGGATCATTTTCATAATCCAATAGATTTGCGATAGCAATACGATCAACATCTACCAAAGCATTGGTTTGCGATTTGTAATAGCGAACTGAAAAGATACTTGGATCTCTACCATTTAAAATATCGGTATTTCTAATTGATGCATCAATATTTTGTGCGACTCTATTTCTAGGGTCACTATCGGTAGCCGTTGGCACATCACAAACCTCAATAGCAGCAATGGTATTCTGCAGTTCTGGCAGCGGAGTAATTTCAATATCAAAAGAAAGATGATCATTAAAACATGCAGGAACTTTATTTCGATCTTCTACCCGCACATAAATTGTTTGGCGACTTACCGTTCCAGGTACAAAGCCAGTTGGAGCCGTGTTTCTAAAGTTGGTATCGTTCAAAATAGGTGCATTCCCCGAAGAGGCATCCGCTTGCGAAGTATGATAGGTCACAATAAAATCAGTTTCCGATTGTGTAGTTCCTAAAATCTCATTGACAGTTTGTCTTAAATCAATATTAATATTCTCCCCATCATCAGACGATCCTGAATCAAAATCATCACAAAAAGAAAGTGGTTGTGCTAAATTATTAGCGATAGGAACCGTATCTACTTGTAAAAAGACATTTGCTGTTCCCGTACACCCATTGTTTGTGTTGTTTATGATTTTAATATAAATGGTTTGATTGTTTGCAAAACTAGGATCATTGTTATTCCTATGATTTGCGATTTCGCTATTGATGTTATTTGTAGAAGACGCTCTGTCACTTTCTGTTTCATAATAGAAAACATCTAAATCTGGTCTTGATGCAGCTGGAAAGAAAGCTTTTATTTCATTCTCGGTTTCACTAAAATCAAAAGTGGAAATTCCGTCTGTATCGTCATTATTCGCGTTGTCATTTCCATCGATATCTAGAAAATCATCACAAATTGTAAACGTTTTGTCATAGGCTAAATCAGCACTAAAATTAACTGTAATGTCAATTTTTGCAATGCGATAGCAGTTTTGGTCAGAAATCACACGAACCCATGCTTCACCAGTTCCAATAACAGGGTACGACTCAATAGATGCTCCGGTTATTTGCGGTGTTCCAGCAATAGCAGCTGCTTCTGTGGCATAATACTCAAAGGTTTCATTTGTATAATTTGTAGAAACATTAATTCTCGCCAGTTTTAAATTGACTGTTGTGTCCAAGTCAGGATTGTTGTGACATTGAATCAATTCAGCAGGATTGGTTACTACAGGTAAAGGATCTACAAGTAGTTCAAAGGAAGTAAAAGTGCTCCCAGTTGTGTCGTCTGAAATGACGGAACAATTTGGATTGTCAACATTTTCTACACGGACAAATATGGTTTGAGAAACCGTAACAGCATGGTCTGTTGTCTTGTCAATAACATCGGTTGTTGCACTTGTTTGAGCTCCTGATAATGAAGTGTGATAGGAAACATTAAAATCGGTTGCAGAAATTCCACCTAATATTTCACTGTCTTTCGTATCGAGTCGAAAGAAACTTATGGTATCTGTATCGCTTCCGCTAGCATCATCATCACACAAACGATATACGGAAGGCTGAGTTGGTGTTGGGATGTCGGTAATAATAATTGAAAAATCGATGATGTCATAACATGCAAATGGTGCGTTTATATTGTGTACCCTTGCGTATATGAGGTTTGTAGTTCCGGTAACGGCATCAAAAATATTGGGTAAATTTGTATCACGAACATTGTCGTTTGCTGCTACAAAGCTATCAAAGTACAATACTTCAAAAATAGTAGGATCTAAACTACCTAAAATTGAAGGAGTTGTATCGACTAAGAAATCATACGAATTTGAACCACTTCGATCGTCATCACATTCAATAATATCAGCAAGAGGAGTCGCAATTGCGGCCTCAAAAACATTCATATTAAATTCGCCATTATATTGAGTTACATCACCACAGGGATCAACCAATTCAATTTTTAAAGAGTAGTTACCACTATTTGCAAGCTGAAGATCGGTTAAATTTAATAAACGATCCGATGAGATAATATCGTTGGTGGTTCCATTGTCAAATCGCCATTCAAAGACCACATTGTTTCCTGAAACAGGTTCAGGCCCAATTGTTTTATCTTGCCCAACACATAGTTCTAAGTTATCATTATTAATAATTGTATTCGTATCAATATCAATGATTTCTATCGGCAGTAGTAAAGAGGATATAAATGGGGGTAACCCTTGTGTTGAAAAAGTACCTGCAACCAATCTAATTGCATTTTTTGTAAAAATAACATCTGCAGCATCTGCAGTAGGGTTTTCGATAATATCAATAAAGGGAGCATCTGCTCCAGCATCTTCGTAGGCAGTTGGAATGGTAACGTAAATTCTTCCATCAGGCCCCACTTGTAAAGCACCTCTAAATCCGCCTTCAGGGAAATCAACACTACCCGCGTCTTGTCTGTGAACTATTGTTTTAGAACCAACTATATCTGGATTTGTTAAGTCAAATTGAAAGAGTTTGTAAGTAACTGCGTTGTCACTCATATTTCGTCTAAACCCACTCGAAGTAGAAATGTATAGTTTTTTAGAGTCTAAAGAAAATTCAACACCATAGGGCTCACCATCTTGATTTAAATTGTTTATTAAAAACGTAGGATTATCAGTGACTTCTCCAGTTGCATTATTGAAATCATACAGGATAGCTGCCTCTGCTTGTGTTGCAATCGCCAGTTTACTTCCATCCGGAGAGAGTTTTAAATACCCTCTTTTATCATTAACATTATTGGCTACTCTGGATACAACAGGAGTAGCTCTTACGCCCAATTCACTTACCAAAAAAGAATGAAATTCATTATTAACAACAGATACAACCCAAAATTCGTTGCACTGTGCACCTCTAACTGCAGTCACTTTTTCAGTCCAACTATTTGCCAATCCGCTTGAGATATCTTCATAAAAGACACCATCTCCATCTTCATCAATTAATTTTCCAATTCCATCCGTCATATCAATGGTATAATAATTGAAACCATTATTACCATTGTTATCATCTACGGTGAAAAGATAAAAAATAGTGGATGATTTTGGTTTTGGAACAATCATTCCCGATTGTGTACTAGAAGAATTCCCTCTTAAATCATTTGCAAGTCGACCATCTGAATAGGTCATTATGTTATGATTTTTGTCATATACCGTTGTACCATCTGAGTAAAACAACAGGTCACCATTGGCATCTGAGAAAGAGGAGCATCCTTCTCTAGTACTTAATTGTCCATCACCAATTGCTTGTGGAGGGCTAGTATTAAAATCTAAACCTCCATTTTCTCCAAAATACCAAATATTGGCTTCTTTTTGAGAAAATAGATTTAGTGAAAAAAATACAAATAACAGAAGGGAAATATTTTTCATTTAAATAGTTTTTTTTAAAAATCAAATATATTAAAAACTACTATAAATCCCTCTTTTTTAACAATACAAATGCTCCATAAATGAAGATAAATGTCCAAACAGAAACAATTGAAATATCTAGAAATTCAACGTCGTAGTTTTTTTTGAACTCACCCATTTGACTTGCGATAGTTTTTACAACTCCTAATTTAGATCCAGGTTCTTTAATTAGATTGCTCATTGCCTCTAGAGGTAGCCATTGTATTACTTCGGAAGCTTTTGTCATCGCCTCATTAGAAGCTCTAAAACACCAAAGAGCAATAAGCCAAATTACTTTTTCTCCAATCCACCAGATCACTATTGCTCCAATTGCAAAAGCAGATCTTTTTACTAAAATGCCTAAAAATAGTCCAAAAGAGAAAAATCCGACTAGTTTTATAAAAAAAGCAAATAGGTATTCTAAATGATATGTTATGATTGCGAATTCATTATAATCCGAATAAAAGAGACCTAATAGTAAAGAAATAATAAAGACAAAAAAGGTCGAAATGAGTGCAAAAGAAATTACAGTATAAAATTTTGATAGGATGAATTCTTTTTTACTTAAGCCATCAATTAAGTTTTGTTTTAATGTTTTGTTACTGTATTCATTAGACATCATGGAAACGATGACTAACAATAAGAAAAATTTTAACGAAGCTGCTACATAGGTGTTAAAATGCCAAATATAAGGGAAGTTGAAAATGCCTTGTTCTGCTAAATGGATCGTTTTTCCAAAAAAGGGAATCTTAACTGCAGCGATCAATGCAATAGAAGTTAAAAGTCCAAAATAGATGATAATTAGTACTTTACTTGCTTTGCTGTGTCTTAATTTATGAAACTCTATGGAAAGAAGTCTAAACATAACGTCGTTTTTTTGTTGATTAGTTGGTGCTTGTTAAATCTAAGAATTGCTGTTCTAAACTTGGCTTTCGTTTCACCAAATGGGAAACAATAAAGCCATTGTCGAACAAATAGCGATTCATCTCAGCAGCACTCATTTCCTCGCTAAGCGAAGCAATATAGGTTTCGTGATCTAAATGTATTTTACTTATGGATGGGTGTTTTTCTAAAAGTGTTAAGAATTCAGTTTGGTTTGTCTCCACTTTTAATTCAAATAAACCTTTAGATGCGGTCATTTCATCGACACGTCCACAGTATAATTTTATTCCTTTTCGAATTACAATTACATGGCTACATACTTTTTCAACTTCATCCAATAGGTGTGAAGCTAGTAAAATCGTTGTTCCATTTTTTGCAATTTCTTTGATAATTAATCGAATTTCATGAATTCCTTTAGGATCTAATCCATTTGTAGGTTCGTCTAGAATTAAGATTTCAGGATCATTTAATAAAGCTGAAGCAATTGCGAGTCGTTGTTTCATACCTAAAGAGAAAGTGC
>Ga0257120_1001217_pt1 | contig 17356 bp, 19 predicted proteins | sample SI106_10metaG_FD_190153 | JGI IMG/M metagenome (GOLD analysis project Ga0257120, IMG submission 190153) | Marine microbial communities from Saanich Inlet, British Columbia, Canada - SI106_10 | ecosystem: Environmental > Aquatic > Marine > Inlet | place: Canada: British Columbia | collected... | reverse complement strand
CCTTTGTACTCAGGATATTTATTATTCATTTTCATTGCATTAAAGAAGGTTATAAAATTAGGAAGATTAAAGCAAATTCAATAATCATAGCACCCTTATTTATATTTCATAAAAAAAGGGCACCAATGGCGCCCTTAAAGATTTAATTTAATGTTGATTAATGAACGATAAACCTACAACTTCTTAGCTGCCTTATTCGCCATCTTTTTAATCTTCTTAGCAAGGTCAGAAACCAACTTGGCAGAGGCGCTTTCACACAATGGAAGTAACTTTTCAGGCTTCATAATAGGAATCCCCGCTACGATACCCACAGACTTTTTTGAGGTGCCATATTCGTTGATGGTAAAAACGCGTTTGCCTTCCTTATTCCAAAGCTTAATGCGCACAAATGCTCTTACACCTGCTGTAAAAGGAACTGCCTTTTTAACAAAGTCATACCCCATAGAAACAAACATAACGCCATCGGCATCATTAAACATTTGTACCATTTGCATCTGATTGCTTTTCTCTCCTTTGAATAACGATTCTACGAGAGGTTTGTAACCATCAGCAGTAAGGTAACGCTGAAATAATTTGTTGCGATCTCCGTCTTTGTCTTCATTAAAACGTCCTTCATATGCTAAATATTCTGCTCTATTCACAACATCTTCTTTCGCCATTAATTCAAAAGGAAAGCTTTGGGCATATTCCTCTGTAAAAGTTTTGTAGAAGTTCTCAAGCACAGGTTTTAAGTTGAAGTTCGGGTCATCAGATAATGATGCAATTGCAGCAGCTAAGCCAACACCTCCGCCGAGTTGTTCAAAACCGATGTGTTTTGAAACCCAAAAAGTTGTCAATGCAACTTTTTTTTGTGCTACTGCCGTTGTATTGGCAAATAATAGCGCTGTAAAAGAAAGTAAAAATAATTTTTTCATGATTTAGGTTTTAGTTTGATGTTACTAAAATACGAAACCTATTTTAAACCAAAATAGTAACCACAATAAAGCAATACCTACTTGCAAGAAAAGAGAATGACAGGAATAAAATGATTTGCATACTTTTTGTTTATATATACAATAACGCATTTATACTAATAAATTAAAGCGGGCACTTTAAACCTTTTTGTTCACAAGGCATCCAAATAATAGATGATGACAACCAGAGATAAAAAATGGATTGAATTAATTAAAACGGGAGGTAATGCTGGTGAAAAAGCATTTCATGAACTTTCGGTATTCTACGGCCCCAGACTCTATGCTCAAATCATCAAAATAACAAACGATACGACTTTGACGAAAGATATTTTACAAGAGGTCTTCATCAAAACATGGTTGCACTTGCCTAAATTTGAAGAAAGGTCTACACTTTATTCTTGGCTGTATAGAATTACCCATAACGAGACAATAGGTATACTCAGAAAAGAAAGAAAAAGAACGCACCTTTCTATTAATAATGAAATCGTTGAGATTCTCCCGGGGCATAGCACTCTTGAAGGTCATTCCGCTGAAGAAATACTAAGCGTGCTATACGCTGCGATCCAAGTATTGCCTCAAAAACAAGCTGAAGTCTTTGAACTAAAGTATTTTCAGCAACAAACTTTTAAAGAAATAGAGGCGTTGACAGGCACTTCTCAAGGCGCATTGAAAGCAAGCTATCACATCGCTAAAAAAAAAATAACCGCTTTTATAAATTTAAAATTAAACCATTAGGGTTGAAAGTCATCCAATGAATGTATGAGTAAAAAGAAGGACATACTAGATCACGTTACCGTAAAAGAAAAAAACTCTCCATCAGAGGACTTTTTCCATACACTTGCTACTGAAGCAATAAAGCGACAAAAAAAAGGAAGAATAATTCAGCGTTCTTTTCGAAAAAGCCTTCTTTATTACGGGAGTGCGGTTGCCGCTATTTTCCTTTTTGGACTTTTTATTTTTAAAGATCCCAATATCCCTGAAACGATTGTAAAAAAAACAACTTCAAACCTTTCTCAGTTAAGTGAAATAGAGATTATCGAATACGTATCATGTAATCTAGATGATTATTACACCGATGAAATTATTGAACTTGCCAGTGTTGTTTTAGAAAATGAAGTTGACCTAATAAGCGAAGAAAACTTTTTACCCCCCAACATACAAATCACAGATATTGAACATTATATCGATGACGAAGAAATCGACTTTTATGAAGAAACTGACCTCTATGAATTTGACGAAAACGAATTATTAATTTTTTAAACCCCAATTATCATGAGAAACTTATTAATGGTATGTATGATTGTAAGTAGCTTTCCGCTATTTGCTCAAAAAAAAGAACACAAAAACGAAAAAAAAGAGCGAATTGAAGCTGCAAGGGTAAGTTTCGTTACCAAAAAGCTTGAATTGACTCCAGAAGAATCCCAAGCCTTTTGGCCCTTGGTTAATGAAATGGAAGCGGAAATAAGAACCTCGAGAAAAGCGATAAAAGAGCAATTTAAATCAGTAAAAGAAGAGGATGCTAAAATTGATGATGAGACCTACAAGAGCCTTCTTGAAGACATGCATGATCAGCACTTCTTAATGGTCAAAATAAAAAATGATTACTCAAAAAAAATCGGAGCGATTATTGGTTACGAAAAAGCATTTAAATTTGAAGTCGAGGTACAAAAAGAATTTAAAAAGCAGCTCATGGATCGAATGAAGAGGGGACATGAGAAAGGCGCGACTCCTCAAAACACAACACGACAAAAGAACAAATAATATTTGTCTCACATTGTAAACCGGAAACTTGTCTTCCGGTTTTTTTAATGTCTAGAATTCTGCGTTGTCTGGAGTCCTTGGAAATGGAATTACATCGCGAATGTTAGACATTCCTGTCAAAAACATTATCAGACGTTCAAAGCCCATTCCAAAACCTGCATGAGGCACAGAACCAAACTTACGTGTATCCATATACCACCAAAGCTCTTCTTCTTCTATGTCAAAGTCTTTACACTTCGAGCGTAAAACTTCTAAACGCTCTTCTCTTTGAGAACCACCGACGATTTCTCCAACGCCTGGAAATAATACGTCCATAGCAGCAACGGTTTTTCCATCATCATTTTGTCGCATGTAAAACGCTTTGATATCCGCTGGGTAATCACTCAATATTACAGGACATTTAAATTCCTTTTCTACCAAATAACGTTCATGTTCACTCTGTAAATCTATACCCCATTCAACGGGAAATTGGAATTTTTTCTTTTTATACGCCTTAGAATTCCTTAGAACATCTATGGCCTCCGTGTAGCTCAAACGTTTAAATTTATTATCTACGACAAACTTAATGCTTTCCAAGAGCCCTAAATGACTTCTTTCATTTTGTGGCTTTTGACTTTGCTCTTGACCGTAGCGTTTGTCTAAAAAAGTTAAATCTTCTGCACAATTTTCTAAGATGTAACCACATACAGACTGTAAGAATTCTTCCGTTAAATCCATATTGTCGACAAGGTCATTAAATGCTACCTCCGGTTCAATCATCCAAAATTCAGCCAAGTGTCTAGAGGTGTTTGAATTTTCGGCTCTGAATGTTGGGCCAAAGGTATAAACCTGACCCAAACCAAGCGCTGCAAGCTCCGCTTCAAGTTGTCCTGAAACCGTGAGGTTCACCTGTTTTCCAAAAAAATCTTTGCCATAATCAACATCTCCATCCTCATCAAGCGGCGGGTTTTTAGGGTCAAGCGTACTTACCCGAAACATTTCACCTGCGCCCTCTGCATCTGAACCCGTTAGAATAGGTGTATGGATATAATTAAATCCACGGTCATTAAAAAATTGATGGATAGCAAAAGATGCCGCATGCCTTATTCTAAATACTGCACCAAAGGTGTTGGTTCTAAACCTAAGGTGCGCTTGTTCTCGCAATAAGTCAAGGCTGTGTTTTTTAGGCTGAAGAATCGTTTTTTGCACAGCTTCTGGATCTGCACTTCCAATTATATCAAATGATTCGACCTGAAGCTCGACAACTTGACCCGAACCTTGAGATTCGATAAGTATTCCTTTCAAGCAAACCGCGGCTCCTGTGCTTATCGCCTTAAGTTGTTCCTCATCAAAATTATCATAATCAAGGACCCCCTGAATATTTGACATGCATGAGCCGTCATTAAGCTGCACAAAACGCTTACTTCGAAATGCACGAACCCAACCTTTAACCTCTATTTTCTGTCCTAAAAACTTTGCTCCATCTTTGAGCAATTCAGAAATTCTTATTCTCGCCATAGCACAAAACTAAACGTTTTTTCGATGAATCGTAAAGCAAAATGCATCACAATTCAAAAGAAATGATAACTTACATTTGAAGCGATACAATTTTAAGTCAACCTTTTTTATAAAAATTAATGTTCAGCTCAAAATTATAACGTGCAAAGGAAAATCTATTAAAGCACAAGATGGTATTCAAACAATTAATTCTATTCGCTCTTATCGCTGTTTTTTCATCTAAACTTCAGGCACAAAATGTTTTGGGAATTGACGTATCCAAATGGCAAGGAACGATTAATTGGGAGCTGGTTGCCGAAGATGGTTATGTTTTTTCCTGGGTAAAAGCTACAGAAGGAATGACCTACACAGACCCTAAATTTTATACAAATATAGAAGGTGGTATTTCGGAAGACCTCATTATGGGGGCCTATCACTTCGCTCGTCCAGACAATAATACGGCACAGCAAGACGCCACTAACTTTTTAAATGTGGCATCAGCATACATAGGTACAGGGTTTTTACCTCCTGTTCTCGACCTTGAAAACCCTTACGTTAATGGCCAAGCCGTTTTACTTACGGAGCTCTTTACTTCTGAGGAACTTTCCCTTTGGGCTCAGGAATGGATGGAAGCAATCCATAATGCAACGGGTGTAGCTCCATTTCTCTACGTTAATGGTAACTATGCAAATCATCTTTCCCCTGATCTAAATAGCTATGGTCTTTGGTTTGCGCAACCGGATGAAACACTAAACCCTCCTTCAAATACCGGGAACTGGGATACTTGGGGGTTCAAACAATATTCATGGTGGGGAGATATTTCTGGGATTTCGGGAGATGTTGACTTAAACATTTTTAATGGCTCCATTGCGGATCTTGACACTCTCATAGGGATAACAACTACAAGTATGATTAGTACGCTTGATTTCACGGTGAGTGCTTTCCCTAACCCAACTAAAAACTCAATTTATCTTAATACGCACTCAGGAATTCAAAACGCAATCATGTTTGATTTAAAAGGCGTCAATCAAATGCTGCCCTACTCCAATCAAAAAATAGATTGTTCTCGATTAATACCCGGTATTTATTACTTAAAGATCACAAGTAATCAAGGACAGGTCGTAACACATAAAATTTTTAAACTTTGATTTTTGAAGTTGGTTTATGTGACATAATTTTTTAATCTTCGTAAAAAATCCGAATCATGTCAGACGCGCAAACACACCTTATGATCAACCATCTGCCTTTGCTGCTACCTATCATCGGTGCGATAATTCTGATTATTGCTCTTGTTATAAATTCTAGAGTTTCAAGAAGGATTGGTTACTTCATTATTGTATTAAGCGGTATGTGTACTATACCTGTGTTTTTTTCCGGTGAAGGTGCAGAGCACTTTGTAGAGGAACTTGGACGCAGCCATGACCTTATTCACGAACATGAGGAATCTGCTGAAATCTATGCGTATTTGTCCTATCTAATTTCTTTATTTTCAATTTTTGCTCTGTATATGAGTTGGAAAAAGAAGGCCCTAGAAAGGTTATTACTGCCTGTTGTTCTGGTTGGTGCGCTGGCACTGTCCTACTTGTCTTTTGAAACCGGAAGAAGCGGGGGTAAAATCAGTCACCCTGAAGTTTCAAAAGATTAAGAACAGTATAGAAGTTTAATACAAGAATGTTAAGTCAAATTTGGCTTTAGTTTCTGACTTTTAATAGAACTCATAATACCTTGTAAATCGATACGAATTCTGTTGAGTTGTTCTTTATACTTTTTTCTTTCATCAATTAAAGTACGGAGTACTTCTTTGTTTTTCGATTTACCTTTTGATAACTGCTCCGCATATTTAAGCTCCATCTCTGACCATAATTCAAAGAGCTGTTCAGATTTTTCATTGAGTGATTCTACCTTATTATAGTACATCTTTTTAAACCTACTCCCTGAGATTTTAAACATTTCAAAAAGCTGAACTTTTATATTATTTAGTTTATTCTCTTCAATAACATTTTCCTTTACTTCCTTTAAATCGTATGTGATACCAAAAAAAGAAAGCCCTTTGATGATCCATTTACTCGGGTCGTAGGCAAACCACTTTACTCCGTTTCGGTAATCCCACTGAAACTTATGGTGGTAATTGTGATATCCTTCGCCAAAAGTGAACCAGGAGACAAACCAAGAATCTCGAGCGGTCGACTTAATGTCATAAGTTTGACGTCCGAAATAGTGACACATCGAATTTATAAAGAACGTAGCATGATGGACAATAGTAAGTCTTAAAAATCCTGCCCAAAGTAGAGCACCCATAGGACGACCATAAATAAACCCTATGGCTAATGGGATGATGAAACCACCAATAATTCCTATTGTAAAATAATATTTATTCTGAAAAACAACAGCGCTTTTCGACTTCAAATCTTTAACCCCGCGCACTCTGTTGTTCTCTTCCAAACCATTTTTAACTATCCAACCAATGTGCGCGTGCCAAAATCCCTCTGTTATCGAATATGGATCTTCTTTAGTTTCTGCTTTAGTATGATGAATCCTATGGTCTGAGCACCACTTCAAAATGGTATTTTCAAGTGCCATAGAACCAAAAATCATCAGAATCCATTCAACAAAAACATTTGTTTTGTAGGCCTTGTGTGAAAATAGCCGGTGGTAACCCATCGTTATACCCATCCCCGATAGAAACCATAGTATGAATAGAAGCAATGGTTCTTGCCAAACGACCCCTTGATTATACACGTATATTCCGGTTCCAAAAACACCAATTAAAGGTATAAGTGTAAGGACAACAACCATATTCCAATTGTAAGTTCCTTTTTGGTTTTGTTTCACAAGGGTTTTTTCTGCCATCTTCTGTGTATTTAATTTAATTACTTCCCGTTAAGCGCAGACATCGTCATATTTAAACCTGAAGTAGTAAAAGATTCAATAAATCGTGTTGCTTGAGTAATACGTTCAGGCAGCGCTAATTGTTCTTGCTTTGACCAGGGTCCTAATACAAAATCTGCTTGCCTTCCACGAGCATAATCGCTTCCAATACCAAATCTCAAACGGCTATATAAACTCGTTTTAAGCACGGCTTCAATATCCTTTAATCCGTTATGTCCTCCTGCAGATCCCTTTCCTTTTAGACGCAAGGTTCCAAAAGGAAGTGCTAAGTCGTCATTAATCACAAGTAAATTGGAAACTGCTATTTTTTCTTTCTGTAACCAGTATTGAACTGCTTTTCCGGAGAGATTCATAAAGGTATTTGGTTTAATTAAAACCAATTTACGTCCTTTAAATTTTATTTCTGCGCAATCAGCATGACGCTCAGTATTAAATGATGTTCCTGAACCTTTAACCAATTCGTCAAGAATGTCAAACCCAATATTATGACGTGTTTGCGCATACTTAATACCAGGATTTCCAAGACCTACAATCAAATACTTCATTACCATTGAGGGCATGCATCGCATGCGTTAATCGGTTTTAGATAAAATAACCAGCCGACAAGCACATGGGCTTCTAAATATCCAAAGGACTGGCTTGCAACAGAATTATAATCTTCTGGTCTCGTTCTGACATTGTTTTGAAGCATAAACCCGGATCCTATTCCAGGCTGGATATAAAAATGTCTGAAAAACTCTAACCTGGCATCCGCATGTAAAGAAATAGCCATTCCCGACAAGGATGGCGTAAAGACAGATTTTCTACCCGCAAAAGTAAAGTCATTAATAGATAAAATTGCACCCGCACCCGCACCAAATAGCGTTGAAAATGCGAACCAGGCCGAATTCCTCTCTCTATACCATTGATCAACTCTTGAAACCTCAGCACGGATATAATTCAGACCATTACTGTTTTCATAATGAAAAGTTGCTTCCTGTGTGATAACTGGTTCATTAATGTATGTTCCAGACCAATTTGTTTCTAGATCGACACCCGGATTTATCGTTCCTGATAAAGTATAAGGAACATTGTCTCTAAGAACATATTTCAAATGGTCATATCCTAGTGATATTGCCCAGTTTCGCTTAATCATATATCCAATTCGTAAGTTGAATTGAGGTATAGTAATATTTTTGATGTTGAAGTAGTTTTCTACGCTGAAAGGCTCAGGTCTGTCAACTGCCTCGCAATCCTGAAGTGTAAAATCATAACCTGTACCTCTAAAGTTAATATCGCTTTTGGTATAAAAATCTCGATTATAACCCCACTGTACAAAAATAGCCCCCGCATTGAAAGACTTTTTCGGCTTTGGTTTATTACGTCTTTGAGCAATACTGACAAAGCTCCCTAAAATTAATAGTATGGTTATTAATACTGTTTTCATCTCGTTAACATTTTTATCCATTTATCCTGAGATAATATTTCTTCAAGTTTATAATGGCTTTTATTTGCTTCATCATACCACTCAACAAGCCCAAAGTCCTTTGCAAAAATATAATATAACGTAAGATCTTGTCTTTGCTCTTTTTCTGTGAAGGGATTTAATAAGGTATAACTTGCGTTCTCTTTGATTCGAAAAGCTTCTGTCTTGCTGGAGAAAACCTCTAAAGATAGCGTATCCATTATTACACGATTTTTCTCCAAAAGCATCAAAGTAGAATCAATAAAACCTGAAAACTTTGAGGCAAAAGCAACCTCTTCCTCACTATTAAATGGCAGTAAATTGTTCTTGTAAAGCGTTGCTTTTTCATTTTCTCCTAATCCATTCACGACCATATGATCGATAACGTTTAATGAATCAAGATTATAATTCAATGCCTCTGTTAAGCGTCCGTCTTGGGAATAGCGTTCAACAATAATATGCTTGCCTTCGGAGTCTTCAACGCCATAGACTCTATGAAATTGTTCTGCTAGACCATGCTTTATATCACGGTACCTGTAGACTTTAGTTAATGTATCGTAATTGTAAAAGAATGCTGCATAAGGATGGATGGATTCTCCAGTAAGTGCCACTTCGCTTTTGTTATCCGAATTGCACGAAACTAAAGAATAAAGACTCAGTATTAAAAAGAGGCGATACACTATTTAGACATTTTTAAAAAAGAAATCTCATTCTCCGTAAGATGCCTATGCATTCCCCTTGGTAAATCTTTCTTTGTTAAACCTGAAAAACGAACACGATCAAGTTTTACGACAGCCATACCCATTGCCTCAAACATTCTATGTAACACCTGTTTTTTTCCTGAGCTAATTTCTACACCTACCTCACGAGAGGTACCATCTTCAACATGTGATGCACTCAACACTTTGGTCTTACCATCCTCCAAGTCTACTCCTTCAATTAGTTTATTCAAATGACTTTTAGTTACTGGCTTATTTAACTCAACATGATATAACTTTTTAGACTGAAAACGGGGGTGGTTTAATTTTTTGGATAAGTCTGAATCATTCGTGAAAAGTAAAAGACCTGTTGCATCTTTGTCTAATTTATCAACAGGGAATAATAATTCTTTACAAGCTTTCTGAACTAATTTTACGGCTGTTTTCCTTCCTTTAGATTCACCCAAAGTGGAGTAAAAACCCTTTGGCTTGTTAAGTAGAACATAACGCTTATTGAATGATTTAATAGTCTCACCGTCATATTTAACCTCATCGTCAGGCTTCACTTTAAACCCCAGCTCTGTGATTACTTTATTGTTGACCATTACGACTCCTGCTGCAATTAGCACATCGGCCTCTCTTCTGGAGCAAATTCCAGCATTAGAAATGAATTTATTCAATCTCACCTCATCACTAAATGATGGTAACGGATCCCCTTTTTTATGTTTCTGTTTGTACTCAATGTACTTACGCTTATCGCGTTTGGAAACATTTTTTTCTGGCTGTTGATTTTTTTTATCTCTACGCATTGCGAATCTTCTAATAGATTTAGTCTCTTGGGGACAAAGATAGGCAATTTCAGTGGCTCTGAATAGAATGAATCCTATTCACCTTTCAAGATTTCAATATCTTCTATTAGCTCATTCACCTCTTCTGGATTTGTACCATCATAATATCCTCTAATTTGCCTGTTCTGATCAATCAAAACAAAATTATTAGTGTGAATAAAATCGCTCCCTACATCGCCCTGATTTTTCGCCTCTGCCGGCTTGAGTAAAAAGAAAGATTTTCGGGCTAACTCATACAATTTTGCCTTTGCTCCTGTAAGAAAAAACCACTTTCCTTTTATAGCGCCATGCTTCTGAGCGTAACTTTTTAACACTTCTGGATTGTCATGGTCGGGATCTACGGTTAGACTCAAAATCACAACGTTTATGTCCTTTTCATAAGCCGATTGAACGCGTTTCATTTCAGCATTCATAATAGGACAAATCCCTTTACAGGTTGAAAAGAAATACTCAACAATCCAGATTCTCCCATTAATGCTTTTAGAACGAAATTGTTGATTGTTTTGATCTGTTAATTCAAAATCAGCAATAAAATGAGCACGTCCTTTGTTTCTAAGCTCGGGATCTACAACATCTTCATCCAAATCTATTGGATTGATTATATCCAATTGCTTTTTACCATCGGGTTTGTTAAAATAATAGGCTATGGGTACACAAACGAATAAAAGTCCGAATATAAAAATCACTTTCTTCATACCAATACTTTTTTTAATTCCGCTGTAATCATGGCTTTTCGATCAACTAAATTACCACTCAAAATAATAAACGGCACGTCAAGCTGATTTAAATACGTAATGTAATATTCAAACAACCGATTTCTATCATTTGGATTTTCTCTTAAGACATCTGGCTCCCATTTAAAATCAGGTTTACAAAGAAAATACAAATCCACCTTTTGTTTGTTGTAAAGCCTTTTTATTAACGGAGAACAAAAACCAAATTTCTCCTCGCACCAAATACGCATCACTAACATCTCTGTATCTAAAATTGTAAGTCCGTTTTCAATAGTATTTTGATTGTATTGTTCTTGAGCAATCTTTTCTAGATCGTTAATTTTATAATTACTATCCGAGCTTAGGTAAGCTCTTGCATATTCTGAAACAAGATTGGCATCAAAATGAACCGACGTCCAATCAGAAAGCGTTGTTTTACCTGAACACTCAGGTCCTGTAAAAGCAATTTTAACGCCTTTCATAATCCAGCTCTTTTTTCCATGAAATATAACCGCCAATAGCAATTAAGGTGAAAATGAGGTATTGCAGTCCTGTTAACGCAAAACCCTTGTAGATGTATAAAGGTATCGAAATCACATCTCCCACAATCCAAAAAATCCAATGTTCAACTTTACGCCTTGCCATCAAGAACATTGCTACAAAAAATAGCGCGCTTGTGCATGCGTCAATATAACTGACTACACTTCCCCAAAAACTAAATACAGAATAAATACCAAAAACAAATAAAAGTGTGCTCAAAAACAGTGCAAAAATCATTCGCAATTCAACACCCGTGATTGTTGCAATTTTGTGAACCTCTAAACCGTTTTTTTTCTTCGACCAATAATACCAACCATAAATACCCATTGCGACATAATATCCATTAATCATCATGTCACCCAATAATCCCCAATGAAAAAGTAAATAAACATATATCGATGTTGATATCAAGCCAGTCGGGTATACCAAAATGTTATTCAGTTTAGAAAGCCAAACGCTTACAAGGCCAAAAATTACAGCCAATAATTCTAGAACAATATTTAATTGTGAGTAGTCTTCATATGGAGCGAAAAAATACGTTGAAGTTAAATCCATGATTGTAATTAAAAGCAGTTCAAAATTACAAAGCATTTCGATGCCATTGCACATTCACCACCTTTGATCGCTCCTTATTCTTTGAAAATAGAAGAATATGAAGGGTATAACTTCGCTAACTCTTGAAGGTAAAGAATTGGCATATTTTTACACTTTTGCCAAACCAATGAATTAAACTTATTGGGAGGATGCTGGGCAGTAGTTCCATTTGGCACTGAAAGTTCAACACAAACACCAATTCTTTTGGTCTTGGCACGAATATAATTCTCTAAACCCGCGCCATATTCTTTCGGGTTTCTTGATACTCTTGCCAATATAAAGCCACAAGTCTCAGCAACAACTGTATTAAGTTTAGTATCCAAGCCTTTGAATTGAGCATGGGTACCTCTATCGGCCCAAAATAAGACATCCCCCTTCGTATGGAAAGAAAGTGTTAAAAGAGGGACAATTGAGTCTACGAAGTCTTGAATTATCTTGGCCTCTATCGCCTGACAAGGAAAAGCTCCTTTATGACCTTGTGAGGCCGGTTTTTCTTCAAACAAATGACCATGCTTGACCTCAAAGTTTCCGTCATCAAAATTATTATTAAGATCTATGCCTTTGCCATTTGCTTTCCAATCAGAAAATGGCCCTATTCGCTTTATAGAATCTATTGATGATTTGTGTGATTCAATCCCCTTCCAGTCCTCTTGTGCTATTTTTAGACCATCAGGATTGGCAACAGGAATAACGTAAATATTATACTTGCCGAGAAGTTCACGAGCAGATGGATAAATTCCTTTGTCAGAATCAAGCGAAAACAAAAACGCATTACAAAATTTTAAAACAAACTTGGAACTGAAAAATTCCCTTGCGTGCAAATTACCGACAATAAGAATGTTTTTTTTCTCTTCTGCACTTGCATTACTAAGTTTAAGTAGTGGGATAGATTGTTCGAACTCTGAAAACCCTAAAACCGAAAGTTCAACATATTCTTCATATACATATGAAAAGTCTATTAGGGACTCATAAATCATAGATAAAGAATAACGCGTGGAATCCTTAATAACGAGTTTCTTTTTTTGGGCTATACCGAATAAAGGAAGACCTAAGAAGAGGGTAAAAACCCATTGCTTAATACTCATTTAGGATACGATTTTATAATTCCTTATTTTTGAAAATACGAAAACAAAGGTAATGACAAAAAAAGCTTCTTTAAGTGAAATGTTAAATATTGAGTTTCCCGTTATTATGGCCCCTATGTTTTTGGTGTCGAATGAGGAGATGATTATTGAGGCCATAAAAAATGGTATAACCGGTGCTATCCCGGCGCTAAACTACAGAACTGTTGATGAACTGCGGGAGGCAATCAGACGCATTAAAAAAGCCACTGATGGACCATTCGGAATCAACTTAATTGTCAATAAATCGAACTTTTTATATAGAGAACAACTCAAAGCCTGTTGTGAGGAAGGCATATCATATTTCATAACATCTTTAGGTTCTCCGGCGGAAACGATCGCTATGTCAAAGCAATATGGCGTAAAAGTTTTCTGTGATGTTGTTGATGCAAAATATGCAAGAAAGGTTGAAGAACTTGGAGCTGATGCAATCATTGCTGTCAATAAAGAGGCAGGTGGTCATGCAGGGCCGACTCCTTTTTCTGAGCTCATTCCAGCCCTCAAAAAAGAATGTAAGATTCCAGTAATATCGGCAGGAGGTATTGGAGACGGGCACGGAATAAAAGAAATGCTTGACCTAGGTGCAGATGGTGTATCTATGGGTAGCATCTTTATTGCAACAAAAGAAGCGCCAGTATCACAGGGATATAAAGACGCATGTGTTCAATATGGTGCGAAAGACATTGTACTCACAACAAAACTTTCGGGAACACCATGCACCGTTATTAATACACCTTATGTCAGTAAAATCGGTACCTCACAGAATTTTTTAGAGACCTTTTTAAATAAAAACAAAAAGCTTAAAAAGTGGTTCAAGGCGCTAACCTTCATGAGAGGAATGAAAAGTTTGCAAAAAGCGGCTTTTTCTACCACCTATAAAACGGTTTGGTGTGCAGGTCCATCGATCGAATATGTGAAAGAGATTTTGAGCGTAAGCGAAGTAATTGATAAGCTTAAGTCAGATTTCAACGAACCGGCAAAGTAATTCTGAAGGTTGTACCCTCGCCGAACTTTGACTCCGCCACGTAAACTTTTCCCGAGTGATGTTCCTCTATAATGCGCTTTACTAAAGCCAAACCTAGACCCCAACCCCTCTTTTTCGTCGAAAACCCTGGCTCAAAAATCGCTTTTTGATTTGATGAGGGAATCCCTTTCCCAGAGTCTTTAAAATCTATATCTATAGTAGACTTTTGAGCAACCAAAGAAATCTCTAATCTGCCGACACCTTGCATCGCGTCCACAGCATTCTTACATAAATTTTCTACTACCCAATCCATTAAAGCAGCGTTGTGTAAAACAGATAAATCAGGAGATACTTTTGACGCAAAAATGAGCTCGACCTTCTTTGAAAGACGAGCTTCCAAATACTCTAGATTATTTTGAATGGTTGCTACAATATTTTTTTCTTCAAGCTTGGACTCAGAACCGATTTTTGAAAAACGATCCGTTATTCTTTCAAGACGCACAAGATCTTTCTTCATCTCTTGGGTAACCATAGGGTCAACTTTAAGATTTTCAAGGTGTGCTTGCCAGCCCATCAAAGAGGACAAAGGTGTTCCAAGCTGATGAGCAGTTTCTTTGGCCATACCGGCCCAAACTCTTTTTTGTTCCGCCTTTCGGTATGTCGAGAAAATAAAATACCCGACAAGGATCAACAAACCCAAAATAAGCACCTGAAATGTTGGAATCCACTTTAAATAATAAAGCTCCTCACTCTCGGAAAAGTATAACCTTTTCTGACCCGACCCGAAATCAAATATCAGCGGAGGATTATTTTGTGCCCAATCTCCTCGCAGGTCACGGCTTTGTTTTGCACCTACATTAATATTTGTTGCTTCAAGAGAATCAGTTGAAACATCCCAAAGCATTACGGGTATAAGTGCTTTGTTATCCTTTATTTCTTCATTAAAAGAAGCAATCAGCCGTTCACTTTCGTTCTGGAGACGACCAAGCTCAAATGAGGATCCAAATATAAACTGAAGAAACTCTTCGTCTAAATATTCTATGAGTTGAAATTGACCCGCAGCTTTCCATTCTTTTGCACTTTCTATACAGATGGAATCTTTTCGTGCCTCATCTGCAGTATTTCCAAATATGGTTTCCATATTTCTATACTGCATGATCCCATTCTCCTCGGTAAGAAGCACCACAGGAATGTCAGTATTTGACTGAATTATCGAAAGAGAAAATTCTACGTCTTGACTTTTAGAAAGATCGGACTTTTGAAGTAATACTTTTTGCGCCTCAACGACGACGTTTATTTTTTGACGTTCTTTTTTTTTGAGCTCTGAAAAGATGTCATTACTGAGCTGAACTAAAGCCCCTTTCTTCTTAATGGACTCTACCCATTGTGTAGCCTTTGATTGTTCCTTATCTCCAAGCTTCGAGAGAAAATTATTAGAAAGAAATAACGAAACTGCAATAACAATAAGGACCATGAACGCAAGGAATATTTTCCAACGTTGTTTATTAATATGTAATCCGTTTGCTGCGTTTGACATGCTTTGCTAAAATTAAGGCTTATCTTTGAATCTATGAAAATCGCTTTGAAGAAACCTTTTTGGATGTTTTTATGTTGCTTTATAGCTATTTTACTGCTTTTACTTCTGGTACCACTAAATTTATTTCCTGGCGAGTATGTAGTAAAAGAAACAGGTGTAATAATAGAAGGTCCTTTAAGCTTGTATTCATTTACTCCTTGGGGATATGACCCTGATATGGCGTTTTTTTCTGACTTTTATTTAACCGCAAGAGGCTATGCGCTCGCTGCTTGTTTTCTGATTGGCTTTCCGGCTTTAATCACCTATAGAATAACGCTCAAAAATAGGCCCAAGTTATAAAGATTTTGTCCGTCCTCCATCGACTGGGAGATTGATTCCATTTACATAATCGGCTTCATTTGAAGCCAGAAAAGCTATGGCCTTTGCTACTTCTTCAGGCTCTGCAATTCTTTGCATTGGAACTTGTGCCGCCATGGAGCTGAATATTTGGTCAACCGTATGGCCTGTTTTGGATGCTTTAGATGCTGCAATGTCCGAAAGTCGAGAAGTATTAGTTGCACCAGGAAGCACGTTGTTAACGGTTATATTGAATTCACCAAGTTCATTGGCAAGGGTTTTACTCCAATTTGCAACTGCACCTCGTATCGTGTTGGAAACACCAAGACCATTTAGAGGCTGCTTGACAGATGTTGAAATCACATTGATTATTCTACCAAATTTTTCATTAATCATCCCTGGAATTAAGGCTTGAGCTAGAATGTGATTGCAAATTAAATGCTGCTGAAATGTATTTATAAATTCTTGAGGAGTAGCATCCTTAATTAAACCACCTGCGGGACCACCGGTATTGTTCACTAAGATGTGTATCGGTCTCGTTTCTTTTGCTAAGAAATCCTGAAGGGCTTGATCAAGAGCATTTGGCATTGAAAAATCAGCAACAATAATGCAGTGTCTTTGGGATGGAAGCGAATCGGCTAATTCATCAAGCACACCTTCAAGCTTCTCTTTATTTCTAGCCAATAAAACTACAGAGGCTCCTCGCTCCGCAAAAAGCTTTGCAGTTTCTTTACCTATTCCTTGAGAGCTGCCAGAGACAAGGGCAACTTTGTTTTCTAAATCTTTCATAAATATTAAATTCCTATGCGTGAATAATAATTCATACTGAAATTCTGTAACGTAAATTTAATTGTATCACAAGAATTTCATACATTCGCTAAATTACAAATCTTAATATTTAAATAAATGAAAAAATTACTACTATTTAGTATCTCATTGTTTTTTGGTCTATCGACCTTAAATGCGCAGTGTGATGCACCCACGGCTGCAAGTCCGCTTGCCTTTTGTGGAGGTGTGGCCAATGTACCATTGGAAGCGGCTGCAACACCAGCTCTTTTAACCTACACATTGGACATGACCGATGCTTTTGGAGATGGATGGAATGGAGCGAGTGTTTCCCTTTTTGCGAATGGGATTCTAGTCGTAAACGAAGCATCAATCACTGGTGGTACAGGATCTTCTGCTTTTACTTTTCCTGAAGGATCTTTAATTACTGCGACTTGGATTTCTGGAACGTGGGATAGTGAAATTAGCTGGGCGATTCTTGACGAAAACGGCACTTCGGTATCCGACGGTGGTTTTGGTGCAACTATAGACTATACCACACCTTCTGACACCTATACCTTAAACTGGTATGATGCAGCAGGAGGAACTTTATTGGGGGATGGATCACCTTTTGAAGCAGTAGGGACATCTGTTATGCCAACGGCATCTACAGGTACATACAGCTTTTTTGTTACGTCTACAGGTTTAAATTGTACG
>Ga0257120_1001215_pt1 | contig 17388 bp, 12 predicted proteins | sample SI106_10metaG_FD_190153 | JGI IMG/M metagenome (GOLD analysis project Ga0257120, IMG submission 190153) | Marine microbial communities from Saanich Inlet, British Columbia, Canada - SI106_10 | ecosystem: Environmental > Aquatic > Marine > Inlet | place: Canada: British Columbia | collected... | reverse complement strand
TGACGGTCAAGATATTTTGGCAGGGGCGGTGGTTATTCTTAAATCTGAATTACGCTTAGGTCAGCAGTTTAATACCTTTCATAAAAAAGAAGCTGAGAGCTTTGATAAATTTTATGCCAATTCACTCGCCATGCGCAAAGTCATAAACGAAGCCAGTCGCATGGCTGATCTTGATGGTCCATTATTAATCTTTGGCGAGACCGGCACAGGCAAAGAACTCATTGCCCGTTCCTGCCATGAAGCTTCGAGTCGTGCTGAAGGTCCATTATTATCATTAAATTGTGCCACTATTTCAGATGATATTGCAGAAACAGAATTATTTGGCAGTGCAGTTAATGCATTTGGTAATAATGAAGCCAAACAAGGATTATTGGAGCAGGCGCAAGGCGGCACATTGTTATTGGATGAAATTGCTGATATGTCTTTGCAATTACAAGGTAAACTACTTCGTGTCATCGAGGATGCTGAGTTTCGTCGTGTGGGCGATGATGCCCCTATTGGAGTGGATGTGCGATTCATGTGCACGACGAGTAAAGATTTGGGTTTGTTAGTCGAATCGGGTCGTTTTCGTCAAGATCTATATTATCGCTTAAATGTGTTAAGTTTAGTGATGCCTGCATTACGTGAGCGCAAGCAAGATATCATGCCGTTAGCAGAGGCATTTTTGAATCAACATTGCGTCAAATTAGGGCGGAATATTGCTAAATTGAGCAAGTCTTGTGTCGATTACCTGAACACTTATCCGTGGCCGGGTAATGTGCGTCAATTACAAAATGCACTCTATCGTGCGTTGACCTTGTTAGACGGTAATGAGATAACTAAAGAGCATATTCATTTACCTTCTTGTGCGACGACCGTCAGTTATATAGACGAAAACTTTGAAGGGACATTGGATCAAGAAGTGAAGAAGTTTGAAAAAGACTTACTCAAAAAACTGTACCCATCCTATCCAAGCACGCGTCAATTAGCGCGTAAACTAGGTCTATCCCACACTGCGATTGCTAACAAGCTACGCGAATATGGGATCAACAAAGCGACGATTAAGATTTAAAGTTGTTTAATCGGTAATTCGGTCGTATTTTTGACCTGTTTCATCGCAAAAGTCGAGCTGACGTGTTCTACACAGGGTAGATGCGTCAGTGTCGATTTTAATAACTGCTCGTATTCTTCAATACTCTCAACAATTACTTTCAACAAATAATCTTTCTCACCACTTGTAGTATGGCATTCCACGATGGCATCAATCTCTTGTACCGCATCTTCAAAATTAGTCAGCGAATCACCATCATGATTTTTGAGTGTGATATAAATAAACACAGATACACCCAAATTAAGTTTTTTACAGTCAAGTAGGGTGACTTTTTGGCGGATCAAACCATCTGCTTCCATTTTTTTTACGCGACGCCAGCAAGGCGTGTGAGATAAACCCACTTTTTGGCTAAGATCAGCCATCGAAATCGTTGCATCTCGTTGCATGACTCTCAGAATTTCACGATCAAACTTATCTAACTTCATTACTTAGATTCTATATTTTTATAAGACTTAGGATATATATCCTAAAGTTAGCTTGAACGCAACAATTTCAATTAGCAAAAAATCACTTCACAAATCGATTAGCAATCCTTATCCTTAGCAAGTTTTGTATTATATGGATCCCTTTAGGGGTCGACACATTCATTTATTTCATCCAATTCATAAGGATAGTCATGGCACTGTTTCAACATCCGGCATTTGATAATCATGAGCATGTCGCGTTTCATCAAGATCCTGTTTCGGGATTACGTGCCATTATTGCGGTGCATAATACTAATCTTGGTCCGTCATTAGGGGGATGTCGTATGTACCCTTACGCGACAGATGATGAGGCAATCACAGATGTATTACGTTTAGCTAAAGGCATGACGTATAAAGCCGCATTAGCTAATTTGCCCATGGGCGGCGGTAAGTCGGTGATCATTGGTAATACCCATACCGACAAATCACCAGCAATGATGCGTGCGATGGGGGCATTTGTGGAGTCTCTCGGTGGACGATATATTGTCGCTGAAGATTCAGGGATTGCAGTCAGTGATGTACACTTAATGGCGGAAAACACCCAGTATGCCGGTGGCTTGAACGCCAAATTCACTTATGAAGGCGAGCCGTCTGATGGCAATCCCGCACCTTCTACTGCTTATGGGACGTTTGTGGGTCTCAAAGCTGCTGTCGATTTTGCGTTAGGTAAAGACCTCAGTGAATTGACGGTTGCTATCCAAGGGGTAGGGCAAGTGGGTTATCGTTTGGCACAGCATCTACATAATGCCGGAGCAACGTTAATCATTGCCGATACCTATGAGCCTGCAGTGGCAAAAGCGCAACGTGAATTTGGTGCACAGGTGGTGGATATCAAATCGATTCATGCTGTTGAATGTGATGTATTTGCACCATGTGCATTAGGAGCAAGTATTAACCCTGATACGATTGACGATATAAAGGCTAAAGTCATTGCAGGTGCAGCAAACAATCAGTTGTTAACGGAAGAACTGGGACAGGTATTGCATGATAGAGGCATCACTTATGCCCCTGATTATGTCATTAATGCGGCGGGTATCATTGATATTCATCATCAACAAGTGGACAGTACGCCAGACAATATGAAAACGCATATTGAAATGATCGGTTCGACGTTGACACAGATTTTCGAGTTAGCGCAAGCGCAACATCTCGGAACGAATGTAATCGCCAATCAATTAGCGGAAACTAAATTTGCAAAATAACGTATCCACAGGCATAATTCGCGCTCTTCAATGGTAAGTCTCTGGTCCTCTCGCAATGATATTTTGTGAACTCGGTCAGACCCGGAAGGGAGCAGCCGTAGCAATTGACTCATGTGCGCGGATGTGGCTGGAGATTTGCCACCCAAATCCTTATTCAATCAGCATGATTAATGATATGAACCATGCCAAACAGTAAATTTGGGCAGTATCTAGGCGAATAAAACATCCTGTCATCATTTAGTGACTAATTTATGACCATTCTTTCAAAAAACAGACATATAGATGTATTTTTTTGTAAAACCTTGGTCTGACAGGTGTTTTTTGTTACAAATAATCCACAAAAGATATAAAAAAAACTGAACTTATCCTAAATGCTGCAAACAGATGGTTGACCGCACCCTGTACTTGTGATTATTATGCAGGGAGGTGTGACATCTTACCAGAATCCACCGTTTTTTATAAAAAGTCGTTATAACGACACAATTTCACTATTTTTATTTTGAATTAGTGCCCTAGGGAGACATATAATGTTTACAAACACAAAATTAGCAAAGTCTATTCAGTTAGCGATTGCGTTTGGTGCCGTATCTGGCCTAAGCCTTTCTACTGCTGCTGTAGCTCAAGAAACAGAAGAAGCGGAAGCTCAAGTTGTTGAAAAAATCCAGGTAACTGGTTCACGTATCAAACGTGCAGATATGGAAGGTGCATTGCCTGTTACTGTTATCGATCGTGCTGCGATTGAATTTTCAGGTCAGACTTCTGTAGCTGATTTGTTACGTAATACTTCTTTTAACTCGACTGGTTCATTCCGTCCACAGTCTGGTTCATCTGCTCAAGGTGTATCACAGATCAACTTACGTGGTCTTGGTGCTAGCCGTTCATTAGTATTAGTTGATGGTCGTCGTCTTGCACGTTCACCTTCTACTGGTGCGACTCAAGATTTGAATGGTATTCCAGCTGCTGCAGTTGAGCGTATCGAAATCCTTACTGACGGTGCATCTGCGGTATACGGTTCTGATGCAATCGGTGGTGTTGTTAACATCATCACTCGTAAAGATTTCAACGGCGTTGAATTAAAAATTGGTGCTGCTCAAGTAGACGTTGAAGGTGGTGATCGCGAAGAAGGTTCAATCATCTTCGGTACATCTTCTGACGAAGGTTCTATGTTAGGTGGTGTTTCTTGGAACAGCCGTGACATTATCTTTGCACGTGATTTTGATTGGTACACGCCAGGTGGTTCGTTCTACTCACAAAACTTCTATGATACGAACAATGCAGACGCATATTGGACTAGCTTAGGTCCTGGTGCTTGTGATCAAGGTGAATTCTATTCAATTCCTTATTCTTTATCTGTACCTAATTCAGATGGCGTAGCGCAACGTTGTGGTTTTAACTTCGCATCTGTATCTGCTGATGAAGCATCAACCGGTAACGTTGGTTTCTTCTTAAACAGCCGTTATGAAATCAATGATGATTGGTCAATATTCTCTAACATGAATATCTCTAAGTCATCTTCATTTGGTCGTTATGCACCTTCTCTTGCGCAAGCATATGTTGGTCCAACTAGCCCAAATAACCCAACTAACCCAGATTCTCCATACTACGATGCAGCATGGAACCAATCTACGTATGATGCAACTGCTGATGCGACTACTGGTTCTGACGGCGTATATGTATTACACCGTTTTGCTGGTCTAGGAACTCGTGATAACGATGTTGATAACTACTTATCAGATCTTTTAGTTGCTGTTGAAGGCGACATTGATGGTGTGTTAGTAGAATTCGGCGTACGTCGTAACAAATCACGTACTTATGATGTTGGTCGTAACTACGTAGTTATCCCAATTGCTGAGCAATATATGGATGACGGTTCATACTTAATGGGTGATTTAGATCGTAACCCTGCTGACGTATTGAACTCAATGAAAGCGACTATTTCACGTATTGGTGATTACAACCAAGACGAAGTATTCGGTTCTGTTCAGTTTGATTTGTTCGACATGGATGGTGGCACAGCGGTTGCTATCGTTGGTGGCGAATGGCGTGATATATTCTACAGTGATCAATATGATTCATTGTCAGAAGGTGGCGTAATCGGTGGTTCTGCTGGTAACTCAGCGGGCGGTACTCGTCAAGTTAAAGCGGCATACGTGGAAGCGGTTTTCCCAATTCAAGATAACCTAGAAGTGACTACTGCAGCTCGTTATGATAGCTATAACGATTACGGTTCAGACGTTTCTCCAAAGGTTTCTGTACGTTATAACCCAATTGATGAGCTAGTACTTCGTGCTTCTTACGGTGAAGGTTTCCGTGCTCCATCATTGGATATCTTAACGCAAAAAGATTCGTTCTCAGCGGATTCAATCCGTGATCCACAACACTGTGCTGCGGTAGGTCTTGTTGCAACATGTTCTGATCAAGTTGATGCATATGTCATCGCTAACCCGTTCCTTGAGTCTGAAACGTCTACTCAATACGCGTTAGGTCTTGCATATGAAGCGGCTGATTGGGTTGATTTCTCTCTTGATTATTTCAGCATCGAAATCGATAACCGTATCAAAGCGTTCTCTGCTGGTGAGTTAGTTAATTTACAAAACACTGGACAAGCATTACCAGCCGGTATGCAAGTAACTCGTTTATCTAACGGTGCAATTGATTCAATTACACGTGGTTACGGTAACCAAGGTACATTAGAAACTTCTGGTCTTGATTTGAACTTAAACACACGTTTCGATTTCAATGAAATGGGTGCATTACGCTCTAACTTATCCATGTCTTATACTGCAAAGTATGACGTAGATGGTGCTGATCAATTAGATTTCTCTGCATTCCCTGCGTATCGTGGTGTATTATCGAATGTTTATTCAATCGGTGATTTCGACCTAGCTTGGAACATGAACATCATTGGTGATACTGCGCGTTTATCAGGTGCAGAATATCTTCCAGTTTCTACTTGGATCACGAATGACGTAAACGTTTCTTACAATGCTCCATGGGGCGGTAAAGTAACAGTCGGTGCTAACAACATTGGTAGTAAAGCGCCAATCTTAGGTACTGATCCAGACGGTTCACGCGAATATAACTTCAGCCTATATGACGGTTACGGCCGTATCGTATATGCACGTTATACTCAATCTTTCTAAGATTAGTTAACTGTTGTAAAAGGCGAGCTTAGGCTCGCTTTTTTTATGCTAAAATTTCAACCTAGATTAATTAATGGAGTCTCTATGAGCGCTACTCCTTGGCAAGCCTATTGGCAATCGCATTCTACTCATAACTCATTCATGCATGATTATGAGTCTGGTGAAGGACCGTATGGCGTCATTGAAAGATATTGGCAATCTGCGTTTGTCACGTTTCCTAAAGACGCTGTCATCGTCGATTTAGGGGCAGGTAATGGCGCGCTAAGTCATTTATACAGTAAACATGAACGTGCCTCGTTATGTCAATCATGGCAAAATGTTGATTATGCCCATATTACAGCACCGACGCTGCACCCATGGATAACCCACACACAAGCAGATATGCATGCGTTACCATTCGCAAATAACAGTATAGATATTGTTGTGAGTATGTACGGGGTGGAATACAGTGATTTGTCCTGTACGTTAGCAGAAGTCGCACGGGTATTAAAACCAAATGGTCAATGTTTATTAGTCATGCATCATTCCCAGAGTATCATTACTAAGCAATCTACTATCACAGTAGAGGTGATTAATTCATTGTTACAAGAGCCCATGTTGAACGGTTTTACAGAGGTAGTAATGGATCACACTGATACATTAAGACACTATTGTTTTCAGGTTTTAACTACACATTTACACCGACTTCCCGAAAATGCCCAAGAAGATGTGAAATTAATTGGACAAAATGTCTATAACATTTTACAGTCTAACGATGACCTTGTAGATTTAATCCAGCATTTAAAGTTACTTGGACAAGATCTTGCTGCGCAAGCGCAGCGCTTAGCATTACAAATTGAAGCAGCACAACAAGTTGCTCAACTACAATCTATTGATTTTAAATCGAGTTTCACGAATTGGGAATTCAGTACACTTGATTTTAATGCGTCGCCAATTGCGACAACAATGATTGCAGTAAAATAAATGATTAAATAAGAAATAAACCAAACACAAGGAATTACCATGCGAATTTGGTCCATTATTGCCGTGTTAATACTGTCTATAGGCAGTGTCCATGCGCAAATTAATACGACAACTCCAAACCCTGCTTCTATTCCGATGGAAGCGTTCTTTAAAGATGCAAAATTCACTAACATGGAAATCTCGCCAGATGGAAAGCATCTTGCGGTTATCTATGATACAGGAAACTCCAATACCCTTGCGATTATGGATATTGGTTTAACGACGATTAAAGCCAAAATTAACTTTGGTGATTACATGATGATCAGTGGCAATATTATGTGGCCACGTGACGATCGCTTTATTTTGTCTTATGCAAAATTCGTTGGTTATCTTGATACCAAAGGCAGTAGTCCTATTTATGTAGCCTATGATCTAGATGGTCAAAATGGTCGTCAGCTAACCATTCCTCAACGTACTTGGTATACTATTTTAAGTATGTTACCCAACGATCCAGAGAAGATTTTGGTATCTAAATCTCATTGGGCCGATGAGGGCCAGACTAAGCTCTGGACGATTAACGTCGATAATGGCAAAGAAGATTATATTGGTGGTCAGCCTAAAGGTGCTCAGTCAATCATTACAGACTCGCAGGGAAATCCACGTTTTGGTATCGCCTACGAAGAATCAGATGATGATGAGCTAGGCAAAGGTACAAGTACGTTTCAAGTTAAGCAAACGCCGAATAGCGAATGGAAAAAAGTTGGTTTTACGTCATTATATAAAAAAGGGGCTAACTTAAGCTTGTTAGGGTTTAACAGTGACAATACCGTTGCCTACGTGGCCTCAGACGCGCAGACTAAAGTACAAAGTATTTATGCGGTGGATATGGCAACGTTGAAAGCGACGTTAGTGCATGAAGAAAATGTCGCTGACGTATCAGGCTCAGGTCGATTGTTTGATGGTAGTCTTGAAGCCGTAGTCGTTGCTCGTGATTATAATCGTGTTGTGTTCTTGTCTGAAGAAAGCGAACTCAAAACTATTATGATGCAGTTATATGCGACATTTGGTGTGAGTGAAGAGTCTTCAAACTTACGTATTACGTCATTTACTCGTGATCTAAATCAAGTTGTATTTAGCATGAATTCTGACCGTGACCCAGGTGTGTTTTACTTATTCAATCGTGGCTTAGATGGTTCTGCACCGAGTATCCGTGAATTAGCCGTGGCTAAAACTGAAATCGATCCAAGCTTAATGGCGCCAATGACCCCAATCAAATTTACTTCTCGTGATGGTGTTGAACTAAATGGCTATAAAGTCTTGCCTATAACGGGTAAAGCACCCTATCCACTGGTTCAAATCATTCATGGTGGTCCACATGGTCCTCGTGATTATTGGGGCTGGAACCGTGAAGCACAGTTTTTAGCGAGTCGTGGTTATGCCGTGGTGAGTGTTAATTTCCGTGGATCAGGTGGCTATGGTAAAGCGTTTGAAGAATCAGGTTACCGCGAATGGGGTGGCAAGATGATTAATGATATGACTGATGCCACTATGTACATGGTTGATAATGGCTACGCCGATAAAGACCGGATGTGTGTATATGGTGGCTCTTATGGTGGTTACGGTACATTACAAAGTGTCGTACGTGAACCTGATTTGTATAAGTGTGGCATCGGTTATGTGGGTGTCTATGACTTGTTTGAAATGAAAAAAGCAGGTGATATTCCGAAACGTAAGTCAGGTCGTAAGTTTTTAGACCATGTTCTAGGTACAGATGAAGCGCTAATGCGTGAATTTTCACCCGCACTAAACGTTGAAAAAATCAAGGCTGACTTATTTATCGCCCATGGTAGTGATGATGTACGTGTCCCTATGGAACAGTACGAATCATTATCATCGAATCTTAAGCGCATCGGTAAACCTTATATTTCGATGATACGTGATGAAGGTCACGGCTATCAAAAAGATAAAAACAAATACGATTTTTATAATCAGATGGAAGCGTTTCTGGCGAAACATCTGAAATAATATTACATAACGTAAGTGGGTTTTAACTTTAGACAAGCCTTGTCAACCTATTTATTTGCAATGTTACAAGTTTGTTAGCTTGATTAACGCCTGCTAGTATGGGATTATTTAGAGGTTATGGGCACTGATTGTGTCCATTATTCATATTACTTATAAACGTTTTTTACATACTTTCGTGTTTTTGTTACACGAAGGTTAAACATAAAATAACACTAATTGGTTGGGAATTATGTCCAAAATGAGCAAGAGAACTCTTATTGCGACAACTGTTATCGGTGCATTTGCATTAGGTAATAGTGCTGTCGTTTCAGCAGATCCGTTAAATGCTCTTCATAAAGAAGAAGCAAAAATACACGTAGCTGCGAAAAAATCTCAGGAAAAAATTAACTCTTTATTCGAACAATCACAGGAGTTATTGGTTGAATATCGTGCTGTAGTTGATGAAACTGAAAACTTAAAAGTGTACAACGATTACGTGGCGAGCCTAGTAGCTGACCAACAACGTAACATTGATTCACTTCAACGTCAGATTGATTCAATCGAAGAGACTAAGCAAAACATCGTTCCATTAATGTTTCGTATGATTGATTCACTTGAGCAGTTCGTCCAGTTAGATGTTCCGATTAATTTAGAAGAGCGTTTAGCACGTGTTGAGCGTCTTCGTACGGTAATGACTAACTCAAACGTAACGGTTTCTGAACAGTTCCGTCAGGTTATCGAAGCGTATCAAATCGAAAACGAATACGGTGCGCGCATCCAGGCATACCAAGGTGTTATTGATAATAATGGTACTGAAGTCACCGTTGATTTCTTCAACTTAGGCCGTACTGCTTTATTAGCTTTATCGTTAGATCAAAAAAATGCATGGGTATGGGATAATGATTCTCGTACGTGGGAACAATTAGGTGACGAATACCTAGGTTCTGTGATTAACGCGGTTCGTATGGCGCGTAATTTAGTTCCTGCAGACCTAATTAAACTTCCAATCAAAGCAGCAGCGGCGGAGTAAAGACAATGAAAGTATTAGTTAAAACGCTACTGACTGCAGCTTCAATCGCTGTATTATCTTGTTCAGTTCAAGCGCAAGAAGTGAAGACACTTGAACAGTTACTTGAGCAAGTCAAAACCAACCGAGTTTCTGAAGCTCGTCAAAATACCGCTCGTGAAAAAGAATTCCAAGCAGCTCGTGCTGACAAGCAAGCCTTGTTAAACCGTGCTCAGCGTGAGTTAAAAGCCGAGCAAGATCGTGGTGACCGTTTAGCGAAGCAGTATGCTGACAACGAAGTCACGTTATCTGAAAAATCGATAGAATTAGACCTAGCAACCGGTACATTAGGTGAAATGTTTGGTGTAGTACGTCAAGCGTCTTCTGAAGCGTTTGGTCGTATCTCTACTTCAATCGTTAGTGCTGAATTTCCAGGCCGTGACGTATTCTTAGCGCGCATGTCAGAAGACTCTAAAGGTCTTCCAAACATCCGTGAACTAGAAGACCTATGGTTTGCACTACAAACAGAAATGACTGAATCTGGTCGTGTTTCTAAGTTTAAAGCAAACGTCATCAGCCTTGATGGCGGTTCTGCTGAACAAGAAATCGTTCGTGTTGGTACATTCAATCTAATCGGCGAGCAAGGTTATTTAATCTATGATGATGCGAACGACCAAGTTGTTCCATTAGGTCGTCAGCCAGATAGCCACATGGTGTCATCTGCTCAAGATCTTCGTGACGCAAACAGCGGTTTCATCCCTGTGTTTATTGATCCATCACGTGGTTCTATCTTAGGTCTATTGAAGCAAAAAGCGACAATGATGGAACGTTATCATGCTGGTGGTGTAGTAGGTTATATCATCACAGTGATGCTTGCTATCGGTCTATTGATTGGTTTGTATAAGGTTATTACCTTAACGCTGATCTCTGGCAAAATGCGTGCACAGTTAAATAACATCGATAGCCCTTCAGATGCTAACCCACTAGGTCGTATTCTTAAGGTTTATCAAGCGAACAAGACTGCTGATACTGAAAACTTAGAACTTAAGTTAGATGAAGCGATTTTACGTGAATTACCGTCTATTGATTCTGGTATCAACATCATTAAGATTTTCGCAGCGATTGCGCCATTACTAGGTCTACTAGGTACGGTATTAGGTATGATTGCGACGTTCCAACAAATTACGTTATTCGGTACTGGTGACCCACGTATTATGGCTGGTTCAATCTCAATGGCACTGGTAACCACTGCTCAAGGTATTATTGCAGCGTTACCATTAATCTTAACTCACAGCATCGTCGCTTCACGCAGCAAGTCAATTGTTCATATTTTAGATGAGCAGACTGCTGGTATTATTGCAACTCACGCAGAGTCGGAGAAAGCGTAATATGTATTACCTGATTGGATTATGGGAATCTGTCAGGGACTTTATCGCTACCGGCGGTGACGTGTTGTATTTCGTTGCTGCCGCGCTCTTCCTCATGTGGGTATTGATGGTAGAGCGTTATTGGTACTTAACTTCAGTGTTCCCTAAAGTACGTGGCGATATTATCGCCCGTTGGGACGCTCGAGTTGATACTACTTCATGGTATGCGCATAGAATCCGTGATACATGGATTTCAGAAGCGTCAGACGCGCTTAACGCACGTATGTTGATTATTAGAACGTTGGTGGCTATGTGCCCGCTGATTGGTTTGTTAGGTACAGTAACCGGAATGATTACAGTATTTGAAACCATGGCAGCGCAGGGTACAGGTAACGCACGTTTGATGGCGGCAGGTATTTCAATGGCAACAATCCCGACAATGGCGGGTATGGTTGCGGCATTATCAGGGTTATTTGTGAGCTCTCGCTTAGAAGCTAAAGCGAAGATGGCACGCGAAAACCTTATCGATAGCCTGCCTCATCACTAGAGAGAGATTATTATGGCTCGAAAAGTCAGAGAAGAAGAAGAAGATGCAGCAATTGATATGACACCGATGCTAGACATCGTGTTTATCATGTTGATATTTTTTATCGTCACGACAGTTTTCGTAAAAGAAGCCGGTATTGAAGTAAACAAACCAGAAGCATCTGAGTCGTTTATGCCAAAAAATGCCAATATCTTTATCGCGATTACTGAAGATGGAGACGTATGGTTAGATAAACGCCAAGTCGATCCTGATTCTGTGCGTGCCAACGTTGAACGTCTTCTAGCCGAACAGCCTACGGACTACGTTATAATTCAAGCTGATGAAAAAGCGAAGCATGGATTAGTCGTAGAGATTATGGACCAAGTAAAAGATGCGGGAATCGATAAGATTTCGATCGCAACAAGGGGTTAATAATGGGACGTTTTATTGTTTCTATTCTAATTGGCGCCGGTATTGCTTTCACTTTGTTTGTTGTTATGGCCAAGCTAATAGAAAATACCAGTCGTCCAGCGGAAGAAGTGCCTGATACGCCAGTCATCGACATTGTAATGAGTAAACCGGATGACGATACGCAAACGCGTAACCGTGTTCCGCCACCGCCACCACCTCCGCCTCAGCAGCCGCCGAAAATGCAGCCTACTGAGCCTGATGATGTGGATCCAGATGCAGATGGCTTTAGTTTAAATGTCCCTGGTATTGATACAGGCGGTGTTGGTATTAATTTAGGAGGTGTAGGTGCAATGCGCCGTGATGGTGATGCAACCCCTATCGTACGTATCGAACCTAAGTATCCAGTACAAGCTGCTCGTGATGGTAAAGAAGGATGGGTAAGACTGTCATTTACTATCAATGAAGTTGGCGGTGTTGATGATGTTGAAGTACTTGAAGCTGAACCTAAGCGTATATTCGACCGAGAAGCAAAGCGTGCTTTGCGTAAGTGGAAATACAAGCCTAAAATTGTAGATGGGAAACCTGAAAAGCAATTTGGTATGAAGGTTCAACTTGACTTTAAATTGGATAAATCATAATGAAGAATTTATTTAAAGTAGCAGTGGTTGCTGCAACATTATCGTCTTCTTTGGTTCTTGCTAATGTGGCTCATGCACAAGATAGCGATGCCAAAAAGGCTGCCCCGGCTCCTGTACTTCCGGTTGAGTGTCCTGGCTATAAGCGTGGCACTACACAGATCGTCGGTGAGCGTACTGGTAAAAAAGTACAACGTGCATTTGAAGCATATAATGAAGATAGGATTGCTGAAGCGATTCAGATCCTAATTGACATTGAAACTTCTGATACATTTGACAAAGCTTATGTTGACCGTTTTGTTGGTAACTTATTAGCCGCTGAAAAAGATCGTGCGGATGAAGCATTAGTCCGTTTAACGGCATCGGTATCTACCAAGGTACTGAATGACCGTGAACACGCTGATACACTTCGTTTGTTAGGTGATTTGAACCTACAAGAGAAAGAGTATGCCAATGCGATCAAATGGTATAACAAGTGGATAGACTTTACCTGTAAAGAAGATCCCGCAATTTATACGCGTATGGCACAAGGTTTTTATGAGTTGAAGCAACTTGATAAAATCATTGTACCTGCAGATAAAGCCATTGCGTTATACACCAAAGAAGGCAAACCAAACAAAAACCCTTATGTGTTAAAGTTAACCTCATATTATGAGCGTAAAGACTACCCATCAACGGTAAAAGTAGCTGAAGAATTAGTTCGTCAGTTCACGGATACACCACGCTGGTGGACACAACTTGGTTTCTTCTACATGCTGGTAGAAGATTACAAGAAAGCATTGTCTACATTTGAAATGGCATATGGTCAGGGTTATTTGACTAAAGCATCAGAGTTTAAAGCGCTAGCTCAATTATACTCAACTAATGATATTCCGTTTAAAGCAACGAAGATCTTAGAAAAGTATATTGGTAATGGACTAATTGAAAAGAACGAATCTAATTATTCGTTACTGGCCAATGCACACCATGCCTCTAAAAATCATAAAGAAGCAGCGCTAAATTATGAAATTGCTGCCAAATTTGAAAACAATGCTGATTTATATCGTAAGCAAGGTCTCTTATTGATGTCTGCTGAAGATTATAAAGGTGCAGTTGTCGCGTTTGAAAAAGCGTTAGAACTCGGTGTTGAAGAGCCTGGTCGTATTCACTTTTCTTTAATGGAAGCTAACTTCTATCAGAATAAGTTCCGTACTGCCTATAAGTATGTGCTTGAAGCTAAGAAGTCTAAGCAATTACGTCGTAATGCGGAAGCATGGGCGCCATATATAAAAGAAAAAGCAAAAAATCGTGGTATAACAATCTAGGGTATCCTGGCGTTGTAAACTGTGAGTTAGAAGTAAAAAACGACCTTTGGGTCGTTTTTTTTTGCCTGATGGTTGACGGGCTGCAATGGTAGATTTCTGACGTTATAGCATCGTACGTAATAGCATCGCACGTAACAGCGATCTTATTTCTGTTATGAAGGCTTTTTTGTTTACTAAATCATGGCTAGTCATCACTGTGCTGAGCGAATGTCCAGCGATATAACGGTCATAGAGTAAGGCTGGCAGATTGACTGAAGGCATAGCTACAACATTTATAGACGTCATAGATGTCATAGATGTAACAGTCTGTATATACCAATAAATATATATTTCTGCGTAATCAAAGCTACGGGTGCCAGCTAGGAACTCATTGAGCATCTGTTTTGCATGATCTGTAGCTGTTTGTGATTTGATGGGTATGTGGTCTTTGCTTTGTTTTGTTATCAGGCAATGCCATTGTTGCGCAATGCTATGCCACTCATGTATTTGCTGTAAATCAAATTTGTCAGATACAGGCTGTAGAACAATTGCATTCACTAACCCAGTGACAGAATTGATTTTTTGACCTAGCTTTACAATTTCATAATCATTGTTTTGCCAAAAATGTAATAATCGCTTTGACGCACCAAATGCGCTGGTGATTATGTCTATTTGGGCTAATTGAGCCTGCTCGGATAAAGCAGATAATATTTTTGTTCCAAATCCGCGGTCCTGATATTCAGGTAAAACAGCGATACGATTAATACGCCAAATAGTGTGTTTGAGTAGTGCGGCATTTCCATAAGTATAGGCCATTTGTTGGACAGATAAATGCCCGTTAACTCGTCTACTGCCTTGAGCGATATGTTGCTGTAAATGTTGGTCATTAAACTTGCCTTCCTGAACGATCCAAACACATCCGATCAACACCTCATTAAACATATAGATCCCACATTGCATATCAGGTGCATCTAGTAAGCGCTGGAGATCATCTGGTGCTGTTTGATAATGAGCCTCCATCAAGCACGCCATAACAGCACGTCGCAATGCAGGTGTGGTCATTAATTGTGTATGGTTAAGAAAATGTAGACCATCACGTACCTGTCTGTTTTTTTCCGTTGGTAATGCGTTGGTAGCTTCCAGAGGGGATAGCAATGTTTCAGCAAAACGTTCTAATGGACAGGGAGCGATAAACCGAATTGGGTGTGTCAAACGATGTGTCGTGTAATGGTCAAGTGACGGTAAAAAGGATAATGTAAATCCCATTCCATTGTTTTCATATCCATGCGTGGTGGTTGCAAATACAATCGATGAATAATATGTCAAGGCTTGTTGTAACCAATATACGGGTAATGATGCCGCTTCATCTACTAACAGCAATGTGCGTCTATTGTCTTGCTCATTTGCGGTCGCAAATAAACTCGGATCATCAGGTGAACAGAAGCGCAGATGGATAGGGCCGATATTTTCTCTACGATTTTCGAGACCTTTTACATGTCCTTTTACATGCCCGTTGAAAAGGTCTTCAAATCTATAGAGGCCATTTCGGATTGTATGAGTCGCTTCATTGCTTTGGGTTACATAGATAATTTGCGTAAATAGGCAATCATTCTCATTAGCCTGGAGTAACAAAGACGGTAATTGCCCTAATAAGTCACTTTTTCCTCGGCCTCGATCAGCTTGTAAGACATGAATATTCTTTTGATCCATAGCACCATGCTTGAACAACAAATCATTGACAAGAAGCTTACATACGATAGTTTGCTCTTTGATTGCCATGTCTAATTGCTGATTAACCAACGGAGGTAAATGTTCACCTAGTCGTTGAGCTTGTATTTCCATCCAACTATCAAGATGCATATGAAGTTGCTTTGCATTTGCCACAATGTGATTAGGAAAAAATTCCTTAAACAAATCAGCAAATAACTGATTAAAATGTGAGACACCAGATTTTATAGAAGAAGTACTGGGATCTACAACAGACCTAGACTTACTATAAGACTTAGGCAGGGCACTAGGAAGACTAGCCATGTCGGTTGTTGGTGATAACAACAGCATAATGCCACCCAATTGCAATGTACCAATGACGGCATACAAAGGGTTGGCTCTGATCCCATCTGCAATGTCATAAATGATGATGCTGAATTCTTGTCCTAAGATTTGCCGATAATGTTTGGGTTGAATGTGAGTCACATATACAGAGTTAATATATCGCTGACTAGATATACCATCATTCACATCAAATTCAGGGGGCGTCTCACTAATCCAAAGCACCCGAGCGTGAGCTGGTGGTGGTGTGTTGTCATGAGATTGAGCGTTGCCACTGCTATACTGATTAAGCGTGTTACAGTGTTGAGCTAAAATTTGTATGCATAATTGCATCAGATTAGGTTCTGATTTAACTAAGTACATATTTCGCATGTATTGAGTCATTGGTGTCGTAGGGCAGTAATCACAAATATGGCGTTAATGTACCATAAAACGAAATAATTATTCATGAGTAGAGATAGGCCTTACAAACAATTGGGATATTACAGCGACGTCAAATCTGCTGTATCGTTAAACTTTGGCAACGATGCGTTTGTTGCATTGAGTGTCACTATCCCTGTTTAATACTTGCCTAATCGCCCTTTTATCCGTATTATCCACCTCGTCCAAGGGGTGCTTGTCGTTATAGACAGGCTGAGATCGAATGAAACCCTTTTACCTGATCCGGATAATGCCGGCGTAGGGAATGGAAACCTCCATCTTTGCCCAGATCCCGGATCTTTTTTATCAATTTATAAAAAGGATCTTCTTTTGAAATATACGTTAAATTTAAAACCACACGCTCTTTCTGGCATTGCTATCGCAGTATTGGCTAGCTTTTCTGCAAACGCAACTGAAAAGCATGTCGAAGTCATCAATGTCTTTGGTGACTACTCACAATTATCTCTCGACCAAATTGCACAATCAGCGACCATTATACCCACCAACCAACTTAACCAGCGCGGTGCTAGCCATTTGGAAGGGGTGTTAAATCTTGCCCCTAATGTGAATTTTTCTTCTGGCGCGTCTCGCGGTAAGTACATTCAAATACGCGGGATTGGTGAGCGCAGTCAATTTTCTGAACCACTCAATTCTTCAGTTGGCTTAGTGATAGATGGTATGGATGTGTCCGGTTTGGGGGGGATGGCGACCTTGTTAGATACACAGCAAGTCGAAGTCTTGCGGGGTCCTCAAGCCACGGTGTTTGGTACCTCAGGATTAGCGGGTGTGATTAATATTGTGAGTAATGCACCGACGGAGGAGCCTTCAGGCTCCTTTGCTATCAGT
>Ga0257120_1001211_pt1 | contig 17401 bp, 17 predicted proteins | sample SI106_10metaG_FD_190153 | JGI IMG/M metagenome (GOLD analysis project Ga0257120, IMG submission 190153) | Marine microbial communities from Saanich Inlet, British Columbia, Canada - SI106_10 | ecosystem: Environmental > Aquatic > Marine > Inlet | place: Canada: British Columbia | collected... | reverse complement strand
GTAAACCTTTTATCAGGATTTCTCCCATTTGCAAAATTCCAAACTCCTAAGTGAAAGTTTACCAGGCCAAAAAGCTTTCGATTTGGCTTTTGCTTTAAAACATTAGATAAGGCATCCTCTGAAATCCCTGTATAAACAGAGTCTTTGCCGTTTATGTGAATTACGTTTTTTGTGAGAAGGTAATCGCCCTTTTCTATATACCGAGTTGGTCTGCACGATTGAACGAGTCCAATAAGTGAAATAACGATACATATAAGGAAAATACGGTGAACCATTTCAGCGTGCTCGTATATTTGGCTTCAAATCTACTTTAATCCAACCCATAGGTCAGTGATAACCAAAAATGAAATTAAAATAATCCGTTCTCTTGCAAGAAAAAGGAACAGGAAAGACTTGAACACGTTTGTTGTTGAAGGCGCCAAAATGGTTCAAGAAGCTATTGACTCAGATTTTATAGTTAAAACGGTCTTTTATACTGGGGTGCAAGCAGTTCCTCAGGCTGAGGGAGTGCGGTTTGAGCAAATAAGCGATAAGGAGATGAATCAAGTAAGTCATCTAACGACACCGTCAAATATTTTGGCATTGATTAGGTATCCGGAGTACGAGCCTGATTTTTCAATTATTGCGAATGAGAGAGTCTTAGTCTTGGATGCAATACGTGATCCAGGAAACTTGGGGACAATAATTCGCTCTGCAGACTGGTTCGGTATTCGACATATCTTGGCATCTGTTGACACAGTTGACTGTTTTAATCCGAAAGTGACACAGGCCACAATGGGATCCTTGTTTCGAATCAAAGTTCATTACATGAACCTTGATGTATTGGATGACATCCGGAAAAAGAACAAAGACTTTAAAGTTTTTGCTGCTATGTTAGAAGGCGATAAACCAAGTACAATGCAAACATCTGGTAAGTCCGGTGCTTTGATTATCGGAAACGAAGGAAGAGGTGTCTCGGATGAGGCAATGAAATGGGTTGATCAAAGTGTTACGATCAAAAGAATAGGAGAGGCAGAGTCATTAAATGCGGCAATATCCACATCTATTCTATTGTATGAGTGGTCTAAAAATTAGCCTTCGAAATTTAACGCTACTACAAAAATTCGAGACCTGAGACCGTTAATTGGCAGTGCGAACTGAGTCGGTTCCTTTACAATAATGTTGTTTAAACCGTAACTAAATTTAAGTTCTGGTGAAAATTTGAAGTACTCGAGAAAAAAATCGAATCCGACTCCCACTTCAGCACTGTAGTTTGATTGTTTAAGCTTTACCAGTCGCTCACCCGACTCATCAACATTATTGTCAGTAAACTGCTGCGAGGCTAGGTCAAAACCATAGTTGAATCCAATCATTACGTATTGAGCGAAGTTGTTGACTCGCTTTGACCGATATTTTAAGAATATTGGAGCTTCAATAAAGGTGGATTCAACAGTTTTTACGATCGGAGAACTGATGCCAGTAGAGTAATATTGATAGGATAAATCCCTAGCCGCAAATGCTATACCTGGTGTAAAGCGCAGCCCAAAATAGGGGCCAAAATGCAGCTCTGATACTACATGGATAATTAATCCAGGCTGTGTTCCAGTTTCAAGTCGAATAAGCGAATCTGACTGGGTCAAATCATGATCAAGTGCAAATCCATTACTACTGAATCCGAGTTGAAATCCGAAATGCAGCTTCTTGTTATCGAACTTTGGTAGGTTGTTCGGAATGTCACGTTGCGCCCCAGCTTCAAAGCCGAAAGCGGATATTAATAAACATATTGCAATTAGCCTTATTATCATCGGATACAAAGGAACGAAACCTTGGTGAGTTTTATTTCTCGGCTAAGTAGATTGTTGCTATACCAAATGTTAATCGAAATTCTGATACTTTTTTGAATCCAACCTCTTTTAAGATGCTAATGAAGTCTTGTCCTTCGGGAAAGGCCTTAACCGACTCTGGCAGATAGGTGTAAGCTCGAGCATCTTTAGAAACAATTTTGCCTATAAGGGGTAAAACAAAGCTAAAATAGAAGTTGTAGAGCTGCTTCCAAGGAAAAGATCGAGGCTTTGAAAATTCTAAAACTGCGACGGGAAACCCTGGTTTTAAAACTCTAAAAATTTCAGATAAACCTTTTCTCAAATTTTCAAAATTTCTGACTCCAAATGCCACGGTGACTCCTTCGAAGTGGTTGGAATCGAAGTCTATATTTTCGGCATCCCCTAGTTCTAAGGTGATGGTATTATTGAGTTTGCGTTTGACCATTTTCACCTTACCCACCTCAAGCATACCGGCAGAGATATCAATACCATGTACTTTTTTCGGATTAAGCCGCATTAACTCCACTGCAAAATCTCCGGTTCCTGTAGCGACATCCAACAATACTTTTGGATTGTATGGGTTAAGAAGTCGAACTGCTTTTCTTCGCCAAAGCTTGTCAATGCTTAGACTTAGCAGGTGATTGAGAAGGTCATAGCGTTCAGAAATATTATCAAACATTTCAGCTACCTGTTCTTTTTTGCTGCCAGACTCTGAGTAAGGTTTTACCGCTTCGGCTTTGTTTTCAATCATTATCCAACCATTATATGTTCTTCCGGATAGGAATAGTTTGTTGTAAGAATTTTTCGAGCGAATACGAAGATGATAGACAACGTACCTAATCTACCCACAAACATGCTGAAGATCAAGATGCCCTTGCCCGAATCGCTCATCATTCCTGTTATTCCAGTGCTGTATCCACAGGTGGAAAACGCGCTAATTTCTTCGAAAAGAAGATCTATGAAGCTGCGGTCTGACATCGCTAAAATATGCGTTTCCGTTAAGGTTAGTAGATAGGTGCAAATCAGCATTCCACCCCCGAATGTGACTAAAACTGTCGTAGATTTTAACACATCATCGGTGGGGATTGTTCTCCCCAAAACCTCAACATTTTTCTTTCCTCGAATGATCGAATAGGTGTTTATGCAAATCAAAGCGAATGTTGATGTCTTAATTCCGCCTGCAGTGGAGAAAGTGTTACCCCCAATGAACATCATTATAATCATCAGGAAAATGGTTCCAACAGCTAGGGAATGAATATCTACGGTGTTCAGTCCAGCTGATCTAACAGATATCGCTTGAAACATTGCCGTAATTGTGCTTTCCACAAAGTTTTGATTCCCCAGCGTATTATTCCATTCTGCAATCAGGTATAATATAACTGTTACTCCAATCAGAATGAGGTGAGTTCTGACTGCCAGAATCGTACTCATATGAGGTCTTTTCCAAGGGTGCTTCAATCTATCTCGGAGTAGGCTTGGAGTAAAAAGGTCAAATAAAACGGTGAAACCAAACGCGCCTAAAAGTATCAAGGCAGCGACCACAATGTGAATGATAAACGCTTTTTGCAAGAAGGGAGCAAACATACCACCTTCTACAGTCGAGAAACCTCCATTATTGAATGCAGAGATCGAGTGGAAAATACTAAAGAACACTTTGTCGCCTTCACTTTTAAAGGGCATGTCCGGTGTGATAAGTAGATAGATTAACGCACCACCAACCACTTCGATTAGTATGCTGAGCGTAAACACTTTGAGTAGCATTTTTTTAGCATTAAAAAATGACCCCTTAGTGACAAAATCCTCAATAATTTCATCCTGTTTTAAGCCAAATCCAGCTCGATTCAGAAATGCAGCTAGGTATGCAAATGACACAATATTTAAACCGCCTAACTTCATCAACATCATAATCACAAACTGTCCCTTTTGGCTGAAAAAGGTAGAAGTGTCAACAGCGGCTAAACCAGTTACACAAGTTGCGCTTACCGAGGTGAAAAAGGCATCAATGAATCGTATTCCGTTCGTGCCCACGGTCATTTCAGGCATCATTAATAAGGCCGTTCCAGCACTGATTATTATCAAAAAAGAGAGCATGAAAATGGTCGATGGGTGCAGCTTGATGTTTGACGTTAGACTCGTCTTGTCGCTTAGCTCGAAGAATACAACTATCGTAAGGTAGAATTGAAGAAAAACAACGGAAAGGGCGCCGCCGCTCTTTAAACCAATAAAATTGAATATTGATTCGACCATAGTGAAGCCAAATGCATTATGTAAGATTCCTTCTGCTAGAAGTAAAACAACCATTACCCCTTCAAACCAATTCTGTTTTAAGAATTCTATTGGTGCAAAATCATAGAATACTTTAGCCAGGTAGTGGAAAACATAGTACCCGAAAGATGCCTCAACTAAGATTTGAATAATGTTATTCGTTTCATGATCTAAATCAAATCCATGATATGCGAAAAGGGACCCAATTGAGATGAGTGACACGACAAATGAAAGCACCTTCAGTATTTTAAGGTTTTGAACCTTGCTACCGTAGATATACAGATTGATCTTCTCGCGAATACCGCTAATATTCACTGCTAGATTGTGGTTTTTGAGATTTCATTAATCAAGGTGTTTGCCTCAATCGAAACAACTCCAGGATATTGACAAACCCAACCTCCTGCCAAATTGGATATATATGCAATATCGTGTAGGTTCATACCTGACGCCAATGCGCAAGTGGCAACACTAATAACGGTGTCGCCTGCGCCAGATACATCCGCAATATTTCTTGGATGAGCCTCTACATGATGACTTTCTGTTTCACTTGCGATATACATCCCATCGCCTGAGAGTGTGAAAAGCACCATTCTCGTTGGCATTACATCATTTAAAAAAGTGAAAGCTTGATATAATGACTGAGGCTCAGAATGCAAATCTTGTTGATTTAATCCATCCCTAAGTTCCTTTAGATTCGGCTTGAAAAGTGTCGCTCCCGCATAAGAAAGAAAGTTCCTTCTTTTTGGGTCAACGGTTACCGGAATATTTCTTTTTCTTGCTTCTGATATGATTGTTTGAATCAAAATTGCACTAATGACACCTTTATCATAATCTTCAAAAATGATGGCGTCCGGTTTCTCATTACTCAATAATTCGGTGATACGATTTATTAGTCCATTTTGCTCAGTTTTCGAGAAAACATCACTTTGCTCTTCGTCCATTCTTAGTAGCTGATGATGATTGCTGACTAGTCTAGTTTTGATACTTGTAATCCTATCGGAACTTGAACTCATGCCCGCAATGGGTAAGGAACTTTTCGTCATTAAGTCCAAGACTTGCTTTCCTGCAAAATCGCTACCTATGATTGAGCACAGAATGGGTGTTGCCCCTAAACCCTGAATATTTAACGCAACGTTGGCCGCTCCACCTAATCGGTATTCCTTTTTCTCAATATCAAGAATTGAAACAGGGGCCTCTGGCGAAATACGGTTCACTTTTCCGCTATAGTAGGCGTCTAAAATGACGTCACCAATCACCAATACTTTTAGGTTTTTGAATTGATCTATTGCTGATAAGATATTCTCTCTGTTCATTTTACCAGTTTAGAAATCGCGTTGCTAATTCTGCGTATGGCTTCCTTCAATATTTCATCTGATGTTGCATAGGAAATCCTGATATATTCATCTGCACCAAAGGCAGCACCGTCTACCGTGGCAACATGAGCTTCCTCCAATAGATACATGCATAAATCAAGTGCGTTTTCAATTTTTCGATTTCCAAATGAAGACCCAAATAAGGTGCTTACCTTCGGAAAGAGATAGAAGGCTCCCTCGGGCTCATTTACTATGAGGCCAGGAATAGCAGATAAACCTTCAATCATTATGCTTCTTCTAACGGAGAAAGCTTCTTTCATGAATTTAATTTCAGAAGGATCAGCCTCCATTGCAGCTTTGGTCGCTATTTGACTGATACTAGAAGGTGCACTAGTGAATTGACCTTGAATTTTAGTGCAAGCTTGCGCTATTTTTTTTGACGCTGCTATATATCCAATGCGCCAGCCAGTCATTGCGAATGCTTTAGACACACCGTTTACCGTAATTACCCTTTCATATAAATCAGAAATAGAGGCAATGGAAAAATGAGAACCTATATATCGAATATGCTCATAAATTTCATCGCTGATTATATGAATTTTTGGATGTCGTTTGAATACCTCGCCAAGTGCTCTTAGTTCAGTTTCTGTGTATCCACCTCCAGTTGGGTTAGAAGGAGATGAAAAAATAAAAAGCTTAGTTTTTTCTGTAATGTGCGCTTCCAACTGCTCAGGATTGATTTTAAACCCTTGTTCAACTTCCGCTTTTATTGGCACAACTGTACCTTCAGAATACAAGGCCATTTCACGATAACTGACCCAGTATGGCGCAGGAATCAAAACTTCATCCCCTTTGTTTACCAAGCATAATACCGTGTTGATGATACTTTGTTTCGCACCCGTACTTATTACAATTTGCTCCGGAGTATAGTCGATTCCGTTATCTCGTTTGAGTTTGAGTGCGATGGATTTTCTAACTTCTAAAAGACCGGGAACGGGCGTGTAATGGCTATAATTTTCATTAATTGCCTTTTTTGCTGCAGACTTAATAAAGTCGGGGGTATTGAAATCGGGCTCACCCAAACTAAGGTTAATCACATCCACCCCCTTTGCCGCTAAATCTCGACTCATTTGAGACATAGCAATAGTTGCGGATTCTCCTAAATTTTCAATGCGATCTGATAATATCGTCATGGGCTCAATTAAGAGGCGAATTTAGTGAATTGCTTCGCGCCTCTGCATTGCCAAGACAATACTGACATCTGATAAATTTAGTGGTGATTGAGAGTAATTCCTTTTCCTTCAAGCTGTAAACTTGCATCATGGAGTCAACACTTGAAATAGTAATAGAGGCCTTGGTAACCCTATCGGCAGTTGCAGCATTAGTAGCTATCGTTTATTATGGGTTGAAAATGTATTTTGAATCAATAAACCGAAGTTCAGAGCGCGAATGGATGGGAAAAAAAGAGCATGAATTTTTTCCGATTCAGATGCAAGCTTATGAAAGATTGATATTGTACTTAGAGAGAATACATCCAGAAAGGTTGGTATTTAGAGTAAACAAACCTGGAATGAGCGCTCGCCTTATGCAAGCTGAATTGCTCAAGTTGATGCGAGATGAATTCGACCATAATTTGGCCCAACAATTATATATAAGCAATGAGGCGTGGAAGGCGGTATCCAAGGGGCGCGAAGAAACCTTCAAGATATTGAATCGTGCTGCTGAAAACACAGATGCCAATGGATCTAGCATGGAATTTAGCACAGCTATTCTCGAAACTTTAGGGAAATTGGACAGGGTGCCGACAGAAGCTGCAGTTGATATATTAAAGGCAGAGTTCAGACGAAAGAGAATGGGACTAAGTGGCTTAGCCAAACAAGTCTAGATAGAGATTATTTGAAGTAATTTAAGCGTTGCTTCAAACTCATTAATACTTCCTGATTCTAGGCTCTTTCTAATTTCAGACAACTCTCTTTTTCGATTGAGCTGATGCATCATTTGCTCATAAATACTCAATTCGGCAAGTTTCTGAAAAGCTCTTGACTGCTGATTTTGTCGATTCTTAACCAGCCATCCATTTTCTTGTATCGTAGCTTGTCGGTTTTGAAGTGTATTCCAGCAATTAGTCACGCCATCACCATGCAATCCAGAGGCAAGAAGCACTTTGGGGCCCCAGCCCGCCTCAGCTGCTGGAAATAAATGTAACGCCATCTCTAGTTGCTTTTTTGCTTTTTTAGCTGGCAATAAATTATCCCCATCTGCTTTGTTGATGACAATGAGGTCAGCGGTTTCCATGATACCTCGTTTAATGCCTTGCAACTCGTCTCCCGTTCCAGGCATTCCGAGCATCATAAAAGTATCCGTGATATTGATTACCTCCGTTTCGCTTTGACCAACTCCCACTGTTTCGATCAAAATCACGTCAAAACCTGCGGCTTCGCACAACAGCATCGATTCTCGCGTACGGGCAGATACTCCACCCAATGTTCCGCTTGATGGACTTGGTCTGATAAACGCATTTTTATTGCGGCTCAATTCTTCCATTCGGGTTTTGTCTCCAAGTATGCTGCCTGATGTTCTTGAACTACTAGGGTCAATTGCTAAAACGGCTAATTTTTTTCCTTGCTCGCAAATCAACCTGCCTAAGGACTCAATAAAAGTGCTTTTGCCGACACCTGGTATTCCGGTTATTCCCAGACGAATGCTATTCTTTCTGTGATTATATAATTCACTAACCAATTGAAGAGCGAGTATTCTATGCTCGGGTTTTTGGCTTTCAACGAGCGTTATTCCTTTGGATAAGGCCAGAATATCCCCCTCAATTATCCCCGTTATGATTTGTGATTGCGTCAAGGCTGCTCAAAGAGAATAAAAAAAATCATGTTATGTCTAATCTAAGAAGATTGCAATGCACAATCATATATTAATAGACATGCAAGAATTGGATGATTTTATTGATGATCAGGATGATGAAGCAGTTGTAAATCCGGTAATTAATTGGAATAGCATTTGGTATCATATTTTATTCAGTCCAAATGATGCACTGCAATTCATTTTTCTAAAAGACAAAATGCGCCATACGTGGCTCATTTATCTTCTAATGACTATTCTAACTGGGTTATCTCAATTGACAAATGAAGGTTTTCGAATTGAGTCGCAGCCAACTATTTACCGGATAGGCGTGATTCTTGTAACGGCATTGGTTCTTTTTATATTGTATGCGGTAATGTCTTTGAGTCTCGGATATTCAGGGCGTTTGATTTTTAAGTTTAAAGGTCGGTTTATAGATTTCTTGATCATACAAGCCTGGTCTTTGATTCCCGTATTTATATCAGGTTTATTGCAAGTAACCATTAATGTTTTGATGAAAATGGAGCAGCCTGAAGGAATCAATGGTGGTGGAGATTTAGCCTTGGTCGCAACTATTATTGTAGGTCTTTTAAGAGGGATTGGTTTGATATGGGCTGTGGTAATAGCATTAGCTGGAATCAAGTTAACTCAAAAGACTGCGCTGGCAAAATCAATCGGAAATTACGCGATTGCCGGATTGGCGTTGATGATAATCCTTTTCGGAATTTCCATGATGTTCGTTTATTATCAAAGTCAACAAACAATGTCTAATACAGAAACGAATAAATCTCAGTATGATGAGATTATTTCTCGTAAAAACTAAGCAAAATGGAAGGGCTTTTATTAGATGATGAAATAGGCGAGAAGGATGCAACACCCATTAGTCTTTTTTCTTCAAAAATTTTGGCGATTAGTGCGGGGATACTATGCTTTGCTCTTTAAAATTCAACACTGACCTTTTAACTCGATAATGATAATTGCCGGCACTGGCGTAGGTTCTGGTCATGCTACATATAGAGTCTTAGTACTTCGAAGCACTCCAGTTGAAAGAGCAATGAGTGTTTATTCCTTTAGGCGCTGTTTGCATTTTATTCTTTTGGCTACGGTACACTCTTACTGCCTTCTGGTTTTTTCTAGGCTCATCTATTATCGGGGCAGTAGTAGATTACTTCGGATTGAGAAACCGCGAATAATTTAGCTATTGAAATCCGTGATCAAAAGCTACGGTTAACTTAGTGTCGCAATTACCCTTAGTCAACTCGCTAACTGTTACCGAATACTTGTTACCCATATCAATATGATTCCTTTTTAAGAACTTATCGTCAATTTGATATCCTTTCAGGTTCCCCAATTCTTGATTTTCGAGAGCCAAAACACTGGCTTTAAAATCTAAAATGATTGAAATTTTCCCGTTTCCATCGGGGTGAGGACGCATATCGATGACTTCAGCTAAAGTTTCTACTGTTTCATAGTAACAATCCCCTGAGTTAGCCTTGTCCTCTTGGGAGCACCCAAACATGAAAACTGAGCTTAAGAAAAAGAAATTGATCGATAAAAACTTACCGCAAGAACTTGCTGTTCCAAACATTTTCGCTGAAGTCTTTAGAGTACATAATTCCTGTAATAATTGCCAAGGTCATAATCAAGGCGGAACTCATGCTGAACATAAAAAATCGGTAGAAAAACTCAGCCTTGCCATCTGCAAACTGCATCGGAACAAGCAGTGCGATAAGCGCACCAAGTATTATAGATGATGCCGCTAGGGTACCCATGTGCCTGAATGGATAGCGAAGCAGATGTTCTTTCCAACTCATATCATCTCCCCATTGATGGATATAGTAAAACCTTCCGTTTGGGAGCTCAGCTAGTAAGATCGGATCCTTGGTACTGTCTTTTAATCTGAACCGTTCAGCAGGAGCAATTATGCTGAATTTAGTAAATCTTAACCCTGTATCGGACTCTATATGCTTTACTATTCTAATTGCTTCTGCCGGCACTTCCCCTTTAAAAAGTGAGCTCTCTAAGAACCGTAAACGATACTTAGTGCAAATTGCCTCAATAGCCTCTAAGTCAAACATCAAGGATGGATCTAGTAGCTCAGTAATGACTGAGTCAACTCCATTTGACATCGCTCTATTGTAAATTCTCTCTGAAATCAATGCCTCTTTAGTGGCATCGGAATTTAGGAGTTGCTCTACTTCGCTGACAATAGCGTTCTGTGATAACTCTTCTTGGACTTTCTCTAGTTCAGTCTTTAAATTAATGTCTTGCATTTTAATTGTTTTTCAAATTCATTTTTTTTCTCTATTGCGCTTTACACGCTTGAATTGAAACCAGATGTAGAGGCTGAAAAACGAGAGGAGCATAAGTGCGACAAATCCTAAAACGACAAATTCACCTGGTTTCATGTGTAAATGTAACAGTCAAATCATAATCTGGTTCACCAAATTAGAAAGTGGATTGAAATTCTAAATCAGATTGAGAATTAGCGCACATCCAATGGCAATCATAAATATACCAACCATGTTTTGAAGGAAGTTAATGGTAACCTTCGTCATAAGCTTTTTGCCGATAATGGCTCCAGCAAATGCAGATAAAGTAGCGGCAACCATTAAGCCCATTGAATCTAGGATTGTGGTGAAATCAAAACTTAGCGCATAGGTTCCTATTCTCATAGAATCTATAAGACATGCGATTACAATACCTGAAGCGACAAACTGTTCTTTTGACAATGGAAATTTGATCAGAAACGCACTTCTAAGTGCCCCTTGATGTCCAGATAGGCCGCCAAAAAACCCGCTAATTACCCCGCCTGGAATTAACCATCTCTGATCAAATTCAAGTTTTTTCAATTTGGGTATCAGCTCGATCAATGAAAAGAGAACAATCATAATTCCAATTGCTAGGTTTATTGCGGGTGTTTCGGTTAATCCAAAAACCGAAATGCTTCCTCCATTATCAATATTGGACAACCAGCCGAGAAGTTTTGCTCCAACCAATGCACCAATGATGGCTGGTATTCCAAATTTGATTATGATGTTTTTTACCGCATGCCTTCCAACTAGGATTAACTTGAAAAGGTTATTCAGAAAATGGACGATAGCCGTTGCGGCAATGGCAATTTCAGGTGGAAAAAAAAGAATGAAGGCTGGCGTGAGCATTGTGCCTAAACCAAAGCCACTAAAAAATGTAAGCATTGAGGCTCCGAAGGCAACCACAATAACTATTAAATAATCCATTTTGCAAGGTTATGTATATGCAATGGTTGGATAAAGCTCCTGATGTTAAGATTAAATTATGTCTCATAAAAAACCGGAGAATACTTATCATTTAAGACAGTATCTCCGGTGAAGCACCCCAAAAACCTTGTTGAGATTTGATACTATATCGGAGCTTGTTGCATCGGAAGTATTTTTTAGTTAGGTATTTAGACCATTCGTGGATATTTGGGGATGAAATTTAAATTTATCTACGCTAAATGAAATTGTCACCTGAAAATTCGAAAGAAGATCAATCTTTCCTAAGATGTTTGATGCTAATGCAGCGATAACAAGGAGAGAGATATTGGATCTAATGGAAGCTGCAAGGTGGGCGCCAAATCACAAATTGACTCAACCTTAGCGCTTTGTCGTTTTCATGGATAAGGGAATTGATTCACTTGCAACAATGCAAATCGATTTGATCCAGTCATCTGAAATGGATGCGGAGACTATCCAAAATAAAATATATCAGAGCGTAAGAAAAGGAAAACAATGCTCAACCATTGCAGCAATTGTGAAGAAGCGAGATCAGCAACAGAGGGTGCCAGAATGGGAAGAAATGTGCGCAGTAGCTTGGGCTGTTCAGGACGTTTTGCCTCACGCTGAAATTAAATCTAACTGGATATTGGAGTACAGGCAGTTTTGTTAGTCACCGAGCTGTGCGTGAGTTTTTATCTCTCGGTGAAAAGGATATACACTTTGGTTGGCTATTCTTTGGACGACCTTCGCGTCAACTGGATAAGAAACGCGTTCGTTATGAAAGCCAAGATTTTGCTTTTGTTGAAACGGTGTAAAAAGAAATATGTGCCCGCCACTTGAAACAAGTTTCTGCGGGCACATACAATCAACCACCACGTCTTTAATACTTGAATTTTCTAACCCTATTATCAAATCCAAGTACTCTAACAGAACAGCGCATCTTTTACTTTGTTCGCAGTAGAGTCCCAAGAAAATTTATTTTTCTGCTCTAACCCTTTCTGTATCAGCCTTTCAGTAGTCAAATTATTTTTTTCGATCGTATGCATGTGCTCTGCAAGACGTTGAATGTTTTCTGGATTTGTGAATAATGCAGCTGTTCCTGCTACCTCTGGAAGGGAGGTGTTATTACTGCAAATTACGGGAGTTCCTGCAGCAAAGGCCTCAAGGACTGGTATGCCAAATCCCTCGAAGTATGATGGAAATACCAAGGCTTGCGCTCCGCCAAGGGCTAAGACTAAATCGTTAATTTCTAAGCGACCTGGGAAAACGATGTCATCGGCATACATTGATTTGGCAAGTGCATTATCCATCTCTGTATAGTGCCAAAGGGGATTGCCGACAAAAACAAATTTTGACATTCCACCCAATCTTCGGTACTCGTCATATGCCTGCACAATCCCATGTATATTCTTTCTATATGAGAAGTTGCCTACGAAAATGAAATAGGGCTTGTTGTCCGCAAACCTTCCTCGTGCCTCTGTTTTTTCTACTCCTGAAAGCTGTCTGTAAGCAGGGTTGTATCCGTTGTGAGCAACATGAATTTTAGAGGATTCAATACTGTACGAGTTGGAGATGTCATTTTTTGAGAAGTCAGAAACAGTAATGATTTTATCGGCCTTTTTTGCAAAACGTGGAAAATACGACCGGTAGTAGTTTGCATATGATTTTGGCAAGTCTTCAGGTCTATGCTCGAAATTGATATCATGTATGACGGGAATCTGTGGTACCCTTGATTTAGTGCTTAAAAAACCATCAGGAGAAAAGAATAAATCAGCCTTCCATTGCTTGAGTGCTTTCGTTATGCTATACTCGAAATACATGCGATAGAGTAGTGGATGTCTCGCCTGCGGAAACAGTTCTTTTGCCCAAACATTGTCCGCATAAATAAATTCGTCACTGAAGGTTCGGTCGAATAGAAAAAGGAACTCATCATTTGGACGCATTTTGACCAAACGCTGCAAGACTTCGTGGGTAAACCAACCGATTCCATCAAGTTTGTTGGGAATCAGCAGTCTGGTATTTACGGCAATGCGCATATTACGAAGGTATCTTTAGAAAGTAAGATGGCTTTTGTCAATGGTATAAACGGTGAATATTGAGATTGGATGAAGCTCATTATTATAAGGAGCATTCGCCTTGTTCAAAATCAACTCCTGCGCAATTTGCAGCGCAGGCATTGCCGTAAGTTTTGTTATCACATCCGCACACAGGATCATATTGCAAAGTGCAAACACAATTTGGGCCAACCGAAGCTTTACATCGATCGCAAGATTGGGTCAATAGTAAAGTTGAAATAATGGAAATTGCAAAAATCAAGGGCTTCATGAAATACGATTTAGTTTAATTGGACGTACTTTGTAACGTGATATGGGTATGCCATGCAACGTAAGAAATGAAGAAAAATTTTTCAGCCAATCTTGTTTTTTTGATCGTGCTCAATTTATTGATCAAACCAATCTATGTTTTTGGTATTGAAGTTGGCATTCAAAATGAAGTTGGTACAAGCGATTATGGTCTTTACTATGCCATGTTCAACTTCACGTTTCTATTCAATGTTTTGCTTGATATGGGAATCAATAATTTCCAAAAAATCAAGGTTGCTGAGCACGCTGAGTCGGGCATTGACAACATGACAACATTAATACCTCTGAAACTCGTTCTTGCAGGAGTCTATATGTTGGTAACCATAATTGCAGCATGGGTTATTGGTTTCGAAGGTCGTTACTGGTATTTCATAGGATGGATTATGCTCAACCATGTGCTATCCGCATTTCTCTTATTACTCCGAGCAAATTTGAGCGGACTTCAACTGTTTCTGAAGGATAGCATTGTCTCGGTTATAGATAGGTTGGTTCTCGTCATTGGCATTGGATACATTTTATGGTTTGGAAATCAAACTTTCCAGATTGAGTGGTTCGTGGTTTTTCAAGCACTATCTTATGTTGTGGGCATAGCAGTTGCGCTGTTTTTCACACCAAAGGCAAATAGATTTCCGAAAGTTAATTTTTCCTTTAAAAAAGGGAAGGCGATGGTGGTTCAAACCTGGCCATATGCGCTGCTAATTTTATTAATGACTGCTTATAATAAGTTGGATGCAATAATGATTGAGCGCTTGGCGATTGACGGGCTGAGAGAAGCAGGTATATATGCACAGGCATATCGCATCATTGATGCAGGAAATAGCTTCGCCTTTCTTTATGCTGGAATGCTATTGCCAATTTTCGCGAAGCTCCTCTCACAAGATAATAGAGATCAAATTAAAGTAATGGTTGATCAAGGGGCGCGGTATTTGATTTATCCGGCCGGACTAGCGGTTTGCGTGGTTTATTTCAATAGCGAAGCTTTCATGAACATATTGTACGATCAAGAAACTACATCATCCTCATTGGCATTTCGATGGCTAATGGGTTCGTTTCTATTCATCTGTATTGGATATGTCTTTGGTACCCTGCTGACGGCTGCAAATAAGTTGAGTTTGTTGAATTGGATCTCTGCAGCCGCAGTATTAGTGAATTTCGTTTTGAACCTAGAGCTTATACCGACTATGGGCGCTGAAGGTGCGGCCATAGCGAGTTTTTGCAGCCTATTAATCATGGCGATGACTCAAGTTTTTTTTGCTTCCGGTGTCACCAGCCAATTTCATCTCGATTGGTTGCAAAGAGCAGTTCCAGGATGGCTGATAATGATTGTTGGTGCGTATTTCATTTCCAAATCCGGATATGGAGAAATAAATGAATTGCTCATGTCTAGTGCACTTGCAATCTTTCTATTAGTTGCTCTTGCATGGAAGAAGTCAGACTTAAAAACAATGCTGCCATCAGATACCTAGGAAATTTAAAGTGCCTTTTTACGTTAGGCATTCTCGATTGGCTTAATATATACCTTTGGCGCCCCAAATCAATCGGGTTTAGACCTCGCACTTAATCTGAACTATGGAAGATAAAGACTACCAAAAGAGCTTTGATTCAACCAATTTACTTGTCTTTTTATACAGTTATAAAAAGCCAATAATCACAATTACAGTAGTGGCAGCGATTGTGTCTGCGGCTGTGTCATTTATGATTCAGGAAAAGTTCCTCAGTACAGTGATTCTTTTCCCAGCATCGACTAACTCAATCTCAAAGTCCCTCATGACACAAGATGTGACGGGTAAGCTGGATATTAATGCTTTTGGTGAAGAAGAACAGGCTGAGCAACTGCTACAAATTTTAAACTCAGACGATATCAGCGGATACATTCGAAATAAATACAACTTGATGAAGCATTATGGCTTCAAAAGTGATGAGAACTTCGCACTCACTAATACGGTTAAACAGTATCAGGAAAATGTCACTTTCAAGCGTACCGAGTTCAATTCAGTCCGAATAGATGTACTAGATCATAATAAGGACACTGCAGCTCTTATTGCCAATGATATCTCTGATAGGTTAGACAGTGTTCGTACGCGCATGCAGCAAGAAAGAGCATTAATCGGTCTTCGAATTATTGAGGACGAATATAAGAGCATGCAGACCTACATGAAAAGCATGGATGATTCCCTAACTGCCATTAGAAAGAAAGGATTAACCGATTTTGAGGTAGAGGTTGAGCAGCTGACCAAGGCCTATTACGAGGCGCTATCAAAAGGTAACTCATCTATTGTAAAGGAGCTGGAGAAGAAACTTGAAATTTTCGCGGAATATGGTAGTGCATATCGCTCATTGACAGAGAACTTGGAATTTGAACGTGAGCAGCTCGCTCTCTTGCGCGCTAAGTATGAAGAAACCAAGGCCGATGCTACTCGTTCACTAAGCACAAAATTTGTTGTTAATCAGGCCTGGCCAGCAGAGAAAAAGGCATATCCAATTCGATGGTTGATTGTATTAGTAAGTACATTTTCGGCATTCTTACTCACAATTCTTGGCATTATTGCCCTTGAGAATTTTAGAAAAATCAAGTAGTCTATAGTCACAGATGTTGACACAAGCTGATATAACGCGTTGGTTGTATTTGATCGGTGGTTCGTTCATCTTAAGCTTAGGACTTTTCCTATTCTTTGAGCAATTTTGGATTGTCGTCTTACCCATCGTTTTGGCGATTGTTGCTCTCGCTCTATTCCGATTAGATTGGCTGTTCATGCTAATCACCATCTTGACACCGATGTCAGTCGCATTTGAAGATTTGCCAGGAGGACTGGGGCTTTCGCTTCCGACAGAGCCACTCATTTTTGGTTTGATGTTGGTTTTTCTTTTCCGTGTTTTCTACGATGGAAACTATGATTCACGAATATTATTTCATCCGCTTACCATTGTAATTCTGCTAAATCTCGGCTGGGTGTTTATTACCATTTTTTCGAGTGAAGAGCCACTTGTGTCGTTCAAGTTTTTTCTCACCAGACTTTGGTATGTGATTGGTTTTTTCTTCATCGCAACTCAGGTGTTTAAGGATCCCGATAACATTCGAAGGTTTCTTTGGTTCTACATCGTTCCCTTGACTCTTGTTGGAGTTTATACTGTCATTGTTCATTCTACACACAATTTCGAATCGAAACCTGCTCATTGGGTTATGCAACCATTTTTTAAGGATCACACGAGTTATGGGGCAATCTTAGCCATGTATTATCCAATTGCTTGGGCTTATTTGTGGAGTAAAAACTTAACCATAACTACTAAGGTGGTTGTGACAGTAATTATGCTGTTACTTACCGCAGCGCTAATATTCTCTTACACACGGGCTGCTTGGGTAAGCCTAGTCGGGTCATTAGGTATTATGGCGATTTTACTTTTCCGGGTGCGTCTTTGGATCATCGGACTGATGTTGATTTCAGTAGCTGCAGGATATTTCGCCTTTGAGGAGCAAATTATGATGAAACTGGAGCAAAATCGACAGGATTCATCAGATGATCTGGCTGAACATGTTAATTCCATTAGCAATGTCGCTACAGATGCCAGTA
>Ga0257120_1001209_pt1 | contig 17445 bp, 19 predicted proteins | sample SI106_10metaG_FD_190153 | JGI IMG/M metagenome (GOLD analysis project Ga0257120, IMG submission 190153) | Marine microbial communities from Saanich Inlet, British Columbia, Canada - SI106_10 | ecosystem: Environmental > Aquatic > Marine > Inlet | place: Canada: British Columbia | collected... | reverse complement strand
ATCTTCTTGCTACTGTATCTGCTACTCTTCGGTAAGCTTTTCTTGGGTTTTCATCTGGTAGTAAATATCCTTTAGAAATAGTTGCTAACGAAACTTCGTTCATCCATTCTGGATAATCCTTACCTGCTTCCCAATGGGAAGTATCTACTATTATGCTCATGTTTTTATATTAAAATGCGTTAGACCAATCTAAATGTCCTTTACTGTAATTTGTTACTCTGGAAGCAAAGAAATCAGTATGTTGTTTTCCAGCTATAACTGCATCAAACCATTTCATAGTTTTTAATGCTCCTTTATCAATATCTTCTGATGGTACGATTGGTGTAAGACCTAAATCTGACATTTTAGTATTTATTCTATATTTGATAAAGTTTTTTAATTCTTCCTTACCTAAATTTTCTAGGTCTCCCATTTCAAATACTTTATCTATGAAGTCAAACTCTAATTTCATACTCATTCGAGCTGCATCTTCTATTTCGGAAACTAGTTTTTTTGTTTTAAATTTAGGTTCTTCTTTCATTAACGTCCTGAATAACCAACAACCAGCATCAGAGTGAAGCGATTCATCTCTAACAGACCATTCTACTATCTGTCCAACACCTTTAAGTTTATTTCTCATCTTAAATGAAAGTAAAACTGCGAACGAACTAAATAAGTTCACACCTTCTGTAAATGCAGAAAAAATTGCAAGAGACTTAGCTCTTTCATGCCAATTAGCTGTTCCGTCGTCATTATCTCTAACATTCATTAATGCTTCTATCTTAGCCATGGTAGCTTCATCTTCTAAGAATTCTGAAAAGTTATCTAAACCGAGTTGTTCATTAAGTAAAGAGTATGCTTCAGCATGAATAGTTTCAGATGAACCTAAAGTAGTCCCCATCATGATAATCTCAGGTTTCCTAAACCACTTAGTTACTAATGTAGACCAATAATCATTAACAACGGTTTCTGTTTGAGCAAAACCTTTTAGGATCTGGCCCACAACGTTTTTTTCATGGTCTTTCATATTAGACTTCCAGTCAGTTACATCTTGTGCCATTGGTACCTCTGTGTGTAACCAGTGTGCTTGTTGTTGCTTTAACCAGTAGTCGTATGCTTGTGGATATTCGAAGGGCTTGTAGACAACTCTTTCTTTTAATAAACTCATATATCTTTATATATTGTTGGTTGTGTTAGACAAAAATGTCTGCGTAAGGTAGTTCTCAGCAGACGTTAATAAATAGATTATATATTCCACTTTATACTTTATTTTTATTAATATTTTTAAAATAATTTATTCATAGTCTCTCTATCTAAAGAGAATTTAGGTCCTGCATTAGGATCTTCAAGTTCATCATGTGTCATCGCCTTGCCTTCAAATTCAATACGACCGTTATTGGTATCCATTTTAATATTATATGTCATACCGTCTTGACCGTATCTGTTTTTCATAACATGAACTCTTCCTGTTCCTAATACTTTATCTTCTTTTTGTCTGGATAGTGATATACAAATATCTGCTACCATCATTTTATCGTAACTTCCAGCTGCTTTGTCTCCTTCTATGATAGTATCTCTTGCCCCCATTCTATTAACTTGTGATGGAGTTATAATAGGTATCTTAAGTTCTTTCGCTAATCCTTTTGTAGCAATAAATACATCGTCAATTTCATCTTTTCTTTCTGAGTTTCTTCCTCTAGAAGGAGCTTTTAAGTAATCGACATAGTCAATAATAATAATATCAGGTTTATGATCCATATCCGTACATTTCTGAATATGTGATTTAATCGTATTGACTGATGCTCCTTTAGGAGGGTATTCTTTTACTATTAGTTTACCTTTGAGGTTATCAACATATTTTTGAACTTCTTCCCTATGTTCGTTAATCTCATCGATAGTATAACCAGTGAAATAACAATCGAACCTTTTACCCACATAGTCTTCTCCGAGTTCCAAAGTGTAATAATTGACTTTATAGCCCATCTGAACAGCATGAGCAGCAATAGCAACCATAGTCCAAGACTTACCACCTCCCGGAGAGCCAAAAACAATACCCAGGTCACCAGGTCCAAATCCACCTTGGATACCATCATTGAAGACAGGCCAAGGAGTAGGAATAGTAGGACGGTAGTTGTCACGATAACGTGTTTCAATATCTTTATTATATTCATGTCCAATATTTTTATCCATACCAGCTTTCATAGCTTTTTCAATAGTATTTCTTATACCATCAAAATCACTTTCCTTTAATAAGTCAGCTGAATTAAGGATTGCGTTTTTCATTTCTTGATTCTGGCAGAATTTATTAAACTCTTCTTGCACGTATGCTACATCGTCTGTAGATGCTTCGTAAGAGTGTCTTAATTCTTCCTTAAGTGCTACTTTAAGCACTTCGTTCTCTACTTTCTGTAGCTTTACTTTAAGTACATCCATTGTAATATTAGTATGGTACTTATCAAAATAACTACATACTTCTGAGATAATCCATTTATGTGAATCTGCATCGAAGTAATGATCGTGGAGTACGTCTCTAACATTCAGTAAGAATGTTTTATCGGTAAGGAGCGATCCTAATACTTTTAGTTGAAACCCTTTTCCGTACTCTTGAAGTCTTTTTAATGTCATCTATAACCGTTTTAATGTTCTATTAATATAATTAATTTTTACCTAATAACCAACTAGATGATTGTATTTTATTCCCTAATCCGTCAATTAATTCTACTCCGTACTGTTCACACACTTTTCTTTCTGGAATCGTATCATTATTTTGATCTCCACCGTTAGCGAAAGCTAATTTATATGTTTCGTGAAACTTACTAAACATTAGTTTTAAACTTTCTACTTGTGTGCTGTCTTTATCTACAGAAATCCAAGCCATATCTACAATAGTTAGAGCTCTAATAATAGCAATTCGTTCTTCTTCATCTTGAAAAAATTTAGATCCTTTTAATTCTCTCTGGTGATCATTATTTACAATTACAATTAAAGCATCACCAGCTTCTTTTGCTTTTTCAAATAACTCAAGATGACCTTTGTGCAGCGGATTAAAGTACCCGCTAACTATTATTGCTTTTTTCATAACTTTCTGCGATTAATTGTTTAAACTTAGTTGTTGACCATCCATGGTCTCTATTCATATAATGAATAGGTATTTTAAGATTATCTCCAGTAAAAGGTTTATTAATATAATCATCACCTAAGAACCTCAAATCGAATTCTCCTAATTTTAATAAATCTAGTAACTGTTCTTCATACGTATATCTGATAACATCATCTACGTACTTAATGCTTTCTAACATTTCTTTTCTTTCATCGGGTGAAAGTATAGGCTTAAGTTTATGAGGTCTTTCTATTGAAGGGTCAGTATGTAAGAGAATAATTAAACAGTCACAGTTTTCCTTCATTTCTTTAAACATCGCAATATACCCTGGGTGTAGTACGTCAAAATTTCCTGCTATTACTCCTTTTATCATAAACTATTATTTTTATACATAAAAATGTCATCTACTAAATAATCTATACCTTTCATTGCTTCAGGTAAGTTTACATTTGAAACATCTTTTCTTATTGCTTTTAATCTTTCTATAATTTCTTCTCCACTCATGATACAGCTGTTAAATGTCTAAAGTTTTCTAACCAACCTTCTGTATTCTTTGTTACTCCTTCAATTTGATCTTGATCTAATAAACTTAAAAATACTCCTGTCTGCAAATCTGGTATCGGTGCGTTGATTATTGCATTAACATATTCTTTTTCTTTATCATCTAAAGCTGTGTCGTGTAAATCCATCAACTTAAAGTTAGTTTCGACTCTATCCCATTGAGTAATAATTTTAGGAAATATCTTTTTACTATTTTTCTCGTCTAGTTTAGCTTCACATACACCGTAAACATAATCTAAATTTGTTACTTCACTTAATAGTTTAGGAAATTCAGATACAATAGTTTTAATACCTAATCCTTTTACTCCTTGTAAATTATCTGAGTTATCTCCAACTAATGCTTTTACTATATTATAATTTTCAGGTAATACTTTTAGTTCATCAAATATATTATCTTTTGTAAAAGTTTTCTTTTTAACAGGTGCATATACTTCAATAGTATCGTCTACTAACTGTAAAAAGTCTTTATCTGATGAGACGATAGTGCATTTCTTAACATTAGAGGCGGAAGCTTTTTTAGCAATCCAAGCCATTATATCATCAGCTTCTAATTTTTCCATTACTATTTGCTGCAAAGGTAGACACTCTAGATAATCTTTAGTTCTAAGTAGTTGATTAATTAAAGCTTCCTGTTCTTCTTCTCTAGTATCATATAATCCCCAATGAGTTATTCTAGATGAAGCACGTTGTGCTTTATAGTTAGGGTCTATATTCTGCCTGTTGCCTGATCCTCCTTTACCGTCCCACACTACTATCACTCTAGTTGGATCAAATATCCTAGTTACATACCCTAAAGAGCGAAGAAAGCCCACTAAGCCTCCTATATGGGTGCCAGTGGGATTCATCGCCTTGAGTAACGAAAAGCTACGAATTAACATATTCATAGCGTCTATGACCAAAATATGGTCGTTCAACTCTCGGGGTGGGGTCTCTTTTAAATTTTTTAATATATCTCCGTAATCTTTCATACTACTTATTTTGATCTTCTATATGAAGTTTTATTATTTTTATTTTCATCTGGAAATAATGCATCAAGAGAGTTAACTTTACCGCAGTTTTGTGCGCATTTAATTTTTTTCCCTTCACTAACTTTATTTTCCCAACTATAATTATAAAGGTTTTTTAACACTTTATTTTTAATAATATTTTCTAGTGTATTAGAAGCTAAACTAAATTTATCAAATCCTACAGCTTCCATACTACCCAGCAATTGTCTTGATGCTACAGGTACGTAATTACCTGCTAAATACTCAGCTCTTTCTTTATAAAACGCTACTGCTGTAAAGCAACATTGATGTACAAAACCATCTACCTCTACGTATAAATCGTTTTGATTACATCTAGGTATTATTTTAGTATTATCAGCAATTTTTATTGTTTCACGGTCCTGATCTGTAAATCCACCGTCTTTAAAGCCTTCGCCAAAAGGTTCTTTTGATTCTTTTATTACCTTAGCATTATCTTTAATATACGAAGGCTTGTAATCCGATACATCAGTTGGATAAATCCAATACTGTATACCACCTTCATTATTCTGGACTGGTACTGGGGTAATATTTTCTCCGTCATCTAAATTTATAGGAGCCTTAAACATAGGTTGAAGGTTTAAACCAGCAAAGAAGATTTTTGCTTCATCTATTTGATGTTCATTATGTTTAAATACTAAAAATTCCAGTACTGTGTTTTCTTTTCTCGTAAGGGTAGATTGATATGCTTCAATATTTTTAATCAACTTATCCCACTTAACGTTTCTGCGGTATATATGATTAGTATCTTTTAACCCATCTACACTAAATACAGCTCTAACTTCTGTAGTTTTAGAATTGTTTGCTGCGGTTGCTACTTTTTTCCAGAAAGCAGGGTTTTTCATCCCTCCATTTGTGTGGAATTCTATCTTAAAAATATTTTCAAATTGACCACAGTATTCTAATATCTCTGGAAGATCTGGATTAGTAGCAGGATCTCCATGATTTCCACAGAAGTTTAGGTACTTCACCCTTTTCATTATAGAAACTGGAAACCACTCTTTAAATGTTTTAATATCTATATACCCCAATGTTAAACTACTGGGAGTTAAAGGTGTGTTAATTTCAAATCTTGGGCAACAAGGACATGCAGCATTACAGAGAGTAGATATTTCTACATGTAAATAGTGAATTCTATCTGCCTGTTCTCTTCTTATAGTAGTACCACTCATTATACCTGAAAGTTATTTATCATTACACATCTATCTTCTTTACTATTATTCCATCCTTGATGCCACATCTCCCTAGTATTAATATGTAAAGTTCCAGTACCCATTTTATAAGGCGCTTCATAAATAGGTTTAACTTGAGCATGTATATCAAAGCCATATTTAGGGTGATGAGGTATATCTTTTTCTAAATAGTACTTAGTGCCTGAGCCTTCACCATTGTCTTTAATATTAATAATAACGGTAGCCATAATAAAATTATTATCAAGATGTATTCCCTGTTTTACTGCCGGAGTATCTTTCCATATATCAAAATAACCATTTCTACTTCTTTCTATACGTTCAGTAAATAAACCTGTTGGCCAGGTTTCGCTAATATTAAAATCAGTTTGTGATAATAAAAAATCAGTTATTTCTGATTGAATATGACTAGTTCCTTTAGATTTATATTGTTCATCATCCTGTAGTAGGTTAACACTCTTACCTCTTAAAGCAGTATTATAGTCTGAATCTTCAAAACCATAATAAGTGTCTGCATCAACCCATCCTTTATCAAGGTTATCTACAATAATAGGTGGGATAGGAATATCTTTTAATTCCCATATCGCCATTTTAGGGGCTAATGCTTTAGCTTTTGCAAAGAAGTTCATTTTAAGTTAATAAACTTGGAGTAATTCTTTCCTCTTCTAAATCGCCTTCTTCTATCAAATCGAAATCTATTGACCCTACAAGCTTTAACCAGTGATCTTTATGAGCATCTCTATATCTATCAATTGCTTTTTTATCATCTTCTATAAATCCATGTGAAGTCATTACTACTCTGCCTCTTGATTGAACTCCTCCAATGTGGTTCTTCTCTATCTGAATGTTAGTTCTCTTAGCAAATTCTACTTGAAGACCATCTTTAATAGCTTTAATCTTTGATGTACCTGGATTAGTAATATTACCGAAAGTAACAACTAATGTAGCATCATACCACATAGACATTCCCCCTTTATTCTGCAACTTAGGTTGACCCATTGGATGCTCAGGTTTCATGGTCCATACTTTATTAATAGCAACTAATGTATTAGTATAGGGAGAGTTTTCTTTTCTTGATAATAGAATCTTTTGATTAAGATTATTACCAAATTGAGTAGACATTGCTCCTGCATTCCATTCATTATTATTCTTATTAGAACGTACTGATAGATCACAAGGTATAGATCCAATTGAATCCCAGAAGAAACACATATCATAAGGTAAGTTACCTTTTGTCTGTTCATCTATTAAGTCAGCCATATGTACGGCTACTTCTTCTATAGTATTTAATGTACCTCTATCTGCGTATAAGAAGAATCCTTCATAATCAGTAACTACTCCGTTTTCATCTTTTACTTCTTCAAATTCTAAGCCCATTTCTCTAGCATGTTCCCATGACCATTTCATCTCTGAAATAATAAACACAGGTAGAACTCCTTGCTTTTGAGCATTAACTGCTGCTTCTAGTAATGCAGTAGTCTTACCTGTATCACTATGGCCTCTTAATAAGGTAATGTGACCTGTTGGTATACCCGGTAATGATGTAATATCTTGAAATGCTTTAGATAAAGGTATCCAACCTTGTTCTTTAAACTTAACTGATGCGTTAGCGAAACCTTTTTTCTTCTTAAAGTTTCCTAAGTTAAAATTCTTTTTGACTGCTGCGGATGCTTTCTTTAGAGTCTCTTCTTTTTTCTTTGCCATATAACTGTTTTGCTTTATATTATAATATAGTGTTAATTTTATTCATATACAACTAAATTAGTGTATTTTTAGTCTCATATAACTCATGAAAATTATGTACAACATTAGGTAAGTCTTTTACCTTAGTTAAGTTTTCCATAAATTCCTTAAATAAGGGGTGTTCTTTTTTAAATACTTCTTTATTTTTAAAACTATCGTCATCATAAGTCCCCCAGTTTATAACTCGATTGAATTTTACTTCCCATTTAGTAGGAGTTTTTCTTTTATCAAAATAAGTCTTAATTAACTTATAATAATCCTCCATCTCTCTGAAATTACTATCTTGAGTAACAAAAGAAAAACAATACCAATTAATTGTAGGTATTTGAGTGATAAAGTTTAATCGTTCTAAAATTATATCCCATTTACCTCCTACACGTGTTTCATTCTCATAAGTATGTTTAGTGGCAGCATCTATAGAAATTTCGCAGGAATTGACAAACTTATGAATACTTTTCATTTTATCCCATAATTCTTTAGTCCATAAGCTACCGTTAGTATGTAGGTGCATACTTTCTAACTTTTTATATTTATCAGCAGGTAAATTAATCATAAACTTTCTGAAAGAGTTGCTAAAGAATGGATCGGCTGATCCACTTAGGTATAATCTCTTTACAAATGGAGCTAACTCTTCGTTTACTTCTTTTAACTTCTTTTCTACTAGTTTCCTATCTTCACCTTTATACATAATAAAGTCTAACCTACAAGTAGGGCATGCATAATTACAGCTTCTATCAAATGCAAAATTTACCGTATGGGGTCCGGGTTCACTTTTTAATAACTTAATATTTTTATCTGTCTTAGGTATAAACCTTGGTGATATTTTATTATTTTTTAATTCTGCTAGATACGGACATTGTAGTTCATCACATTTAGAGTATGAACCATCTAATATCGAATCCCTTACTTCTTCTGCTCTTTTGGATCTAAAATTACCTTTAATCCCTAAGCCTTGTTCTATGTCTACAGGTAGCCATGAAGGACAACATAACCACTGGTCTTTGTCGTGAACTTCAGTATACCTAAAAGGTGCTGTACAGATGTAGTCGGATTTATTGGCCATAGAACAAAAAAAAAGGCCGCCGAAGCGGCCTGTTTAATTACTCATTAAACAAGTCATCAAACTTGCTTACTGTGGATTGATTACCTGTAGTTGCTGTCTCTAATGTAAAGTCAGTCTTTGCTGGTGCAGTAGGTTCTGATCCTGCTGGAGGAGTAGAATTTTCTTCTGAACCTGGGTTTAGGTAATTCTGTAGTTGCTTCTTAATGAAGTCGTAATCGTACTGGGTATGTACTTCAGTAGGGTTTGGTTGAGTCTTTAACCATGTATCAACTTGATCGTTATTATCTGATAACGCAGTTTGTTTAGGTTTAATTCTAACAGTAGTAGTAGGGTAAGGGTTACCTTGTTGTTGTTCTACTACTAAATCCCATCCGTTTATTACATCAGTATAGTCACCTACATCTTCATCTTCAGCTAAAGCCAATAATGCTTTATAGATAGTAATACCGAATCCCCATAATCTTACACCTTTATCTTCTTCTCCTCTTACTACAACAGGAGCAAAGATTCTAGTTTTAGGATTAATCTTACCTGAAAGTGACCAATTATCTTTATCATTAGTCTTTCTCAGTTCTTTAACAAATTCTTCAATAGGATCTTGTTTACCAAAGTTTGATAAAGCAACCATAGGGTACTTTCCAATACCGTAATGAAACTTTAATTCCTTAAATGGGAATGTTGGATCATACGCAGAAGGTACAATTCTTAAAGTTTGCTTTCCTAATTCAGGTTTCCAAAAAATCTTTGAATAGTCAGTTTTTTCTTGAGTCTGACCGTTGTTATTCAACTCGCCGAGTTTTGCTTTAATAGCATCTAAATTCATATAACTTATTTTAATTTAACGTTAATACTATAATATAAGAATAATTTATCAATTATCCAACTCTAGTATCTTATAAAGTTTGGTATTTACTCTTTTTAATTCCGGACCTTTGGTAAGAAGTATACAATTTCTATAGTCTGGCCAGTTTACTCTGTAGGATGTGTCTAGCTGACCTCCGTTTAGCTCTTTAACTAAGGTGTTTAGAGCATTGATTGTATATAAGGTATTAGATTCTTTTTTTCTATGTACGAGAATAGTGTTCTCTAGAAACTGTCCTACATTGCCAAAATCTACATTATAAGTACATATATACTCATCTTGTGACTTGGAATATAAAACAAAAATTTTATTGTATATTATATTGTACCTTTCTTGAATAGTGCCTAATATGTCGTCCAGTGAATCCTCTGTGGCAAAAGTACAAAACAGTTTGTTACTCATATCTTCATTTAAATATATTGGATCGATATCGTAATCGAACTCTCTTTCTATAACACTTGCATCTTTCATATAAATATCTTTCTGTTCTATAAACTGAGGTCTTTTGAAAATTTAAATTTCACTGGGTATTTTTTACCTGCTTCTAAGATCTCTTGTAGTTTCTCTAATGTTTCTTTACCATCTTCTTTTGAATAATCAAAAAGGAGGGCGTCGTAGGTATAGAGTACAACCTTTGTTTTCTTCCCTTGTAGGTACCTAAGTACTTCTTTTAATATAAGAATATTATTTGAAGTTTCCAACGATTGCATCATATAGTTCATAAGCTTGGCTGGATGCATCTCTTTTAACTGCTTTGTAAAATGTTTACCTGATTGAGGATTTTCTACATAACCGTCACTATTAAAATTACTCCACATATTATCTATATAGTTCTGAATGCCTTTGAAAATGTCTAATTCTTTATGTTCTTCAGGTATCTTACCGTATATAGCTTGAAAATTAATTTGTTTAGCATCAAGATACTGTTCTTCAGTAATATCTTCAGTGCCGAAATAATGCTTAGCTAGTTGTTTATGAGCAGAGTCTGGTGTTAGTTTATAATTAATTTGCTCAGAAAGTAACCTAAGGTGATAACCATCGAAATCGAACTCAACAAAATAGTTATTGGTTGGATGGAAACACTTCCGGTGTTGTGGGCTCTTAGGAATAGCAGCGAAGTTAACAGAATTAAAAGCATTAGTAGGTCTAGAAGTTGCATTGTATAAATTGTATGATGTTAGTACTTTATTATCCACAGTATTATATAGTGGATTTCTTGGTTTAAATAAATCTTTATATTCTTCGTAATAAACTCCTAGTCCTGATTGTTCTAGTAAATAGAATACATTTGTAGCAATTTTATTATAAAAATCAAAACCAGAAGGTATTGATAATTTTATTACGTCTTGTATTTTATTATATACTTTTTCACTAGATTCATACAACTTAGGTAGAGGAATTAACTGGTTAATGTTTTTAAAGTCAGTAAATTTATTGTAAAAGTAATTAGTAGTAGGTAATTCTCTAGAATACTCTAGTCTTTCATAATTTGTCATTGAATATAACAACGATATGTCTATGGCATCCTGTAGATTAAAGTGATAGAGCAAGTTCTTCTTATCTAATGTATATAGTTTACTTGCAGAAGAAAGAAGCTTGTATACACGGTTTTTATCTACATTAATTCCTTCGTCATGATTTATAGGAATAATATATCCGTGGTGGGAATCTATTAATCTTATATAAACCGCTACCGTAGAAGTAAGTTTAGGGTGATAGTAATCGTTAGATGAAATAACATCCACAAATACTCCTAATTTAACTAGCTTCTCTAAGTTCTGTAATTTGTCTTCTTGCTCAACTATATAAAACACTTATGTAACCTTTTTTATTAATATAAGTAAATAAACTCGAACGAGCAAATATTTACTACATTTTAACGAATTGAGCTGTATTGCTCAAAGCTTGAGAAGAGATTCCAGGTAAAACTTTATCTGCTTTTTTAGCTACATCAGCATTTTTAGTTTTAACTCCTGGGTAGATATATCCGTTTATTACTTGGTCTTCAGGATTACCTTTTATGTACCAAATTAATTTCATTACTTTTCTATATCTCTTACTGTCTTTTTTTTCTGCTAGATATGCTTTTTTGTCAGTTTCAACAATTCTTCTAGATCTTGAATCCATAATAAAGTACCTTATAAATTCTCCTTTAGTATACTCTGCAGGTGTTGGAGTAACATAAACTGTACGGAGTCCAGTTGCTTTTTCTAGTTCCTTTATATCCTTAACAAGCTTTAACTTTTCAGAGTTACTTGTTACCTCTGTACCTTTATAGTAATTACCTTTGTGATCTCTGACTTGCTTACCTAAATATTGTCTACCGGTCTTTATATCCACTAGTTTGCCAGGGACTTTTCCTCCTACGATTAATTTATGTTTAGGTATATACATTATACTGTGTACATTTTACATGATACTTGAGTCGTCCATTGGTTATCTGTCCCAATTGAATGGTCTGTACCGGTTATAATAAAACCAAAATCCTTATACTTATCTGGTAATATAGAAGTGTTAAGTTGAAATACTGATCCTATCTTAAATAGAGAGCACCCTTTTAATGTAAGAGATAATTCAATAGGAACCGGAAGTCCTGCAGGTTTATTACTCTTTACTCTATCAAGGGTCATTTTTTTAGCTATATCAGATTTTGATTCAGGTCGCATTTCATTAAACTTCTCAGGATCTATTACCTCTGAGTCATTAAAGTTCTTCCATGCATCTTCAAATCTTTCTTTGAAAGGTTTTTTCTTTTCATCTTGCTTTTCTGGTGGATCTTCTTTTTTAGTTACCTGTTTTGATAAATACATTCTATCAACACATCCTGCATTCCACTTAAGTAAGTTATCTAAATTATCGCTATAGGTACCGGTATTACCTTGAGCTGCTATAGAAACCATAGAAGCCATATCAGAGCTTATTTTAGACGTAACACTAATATCTAAAACAGTTGTAGAAAGTCCGTTAACTGTTATACGCTGTGGTTTAGTGCTTACGCTAGGCATGGTTCTATCTACTACTCTGTACATATTATCAGTTTCATCATACAGTATATCTAGACTGTTTATATCCCCGAATGTAGAATTTATAGAACTTAATATTCTTTTTACAAAATCAAATAAACTTTGACTTGTTTCTGCTGTTGAGTTTTGTATAGTTTCTAATTGAGACTTAATAAAATGAGAAGTAACCATAATATCTAATATCCTTTTTGGTTTATATGCCCCAGAATATTTACTATGTACTTCTTCTCTTTCTATTTGTGCAAACGAAAAATCTCCTGATGGAGGTTTTGGAGGTAGAGCTACTAAAGGATTATTAGAGTAGTGCCCTGGGAATGTAGTAAATTCTTCATCAGTGTGAATATCAAATCCACATACAATTTCTCCTTTATGATTTTTTGGTAATTCAAACTGATTAAGAGCATCTAGTACGAACGATAGCGGTAAGTACACACAGAATATATTATCATTAAAAAGTTTAGTAAACCAATTTTCTCCGCTTCCAACACTCACATCCATTCCGTAAACGTCTTTATCCTCCATTAAAGTCCCCATAGATCCTAAATTAGAATCGGTAAGAAAAGCATTGATTCTACCAAAGAATCCTTTTTGCTGTTCTAACCCATTCATAATTGTATGGAAATTACTTTTATTATCCTGTTTATTTTTTTCTCCCTGTTCTTTGTCTCTTTTTTTCTGCTCGTCTTCAGTTAAATGATCAGTCGGTTTACTTTCTTTTAAACCTTCTAATATAACGCCTTTAGATATTACAGAAATTGAGCAATCGTAACTCCCGTCTGATTTTAATGACCAGTTAAAGTTCTTAATAAAGCCAAATATACCTTCGTAGTTACCGTTAGTCTGGTTTCTATTGTATTCTATACCCATATCGATAGCCTTAGGACTACCTTGTTGACTAAACCACATATTTGCATTTACAGTATTAGCATCTGTGAAGGTTTTTATATTACCTGAGTTATCAACGTATACTGAATGTCCATATTCTAAGAGTACACTATAACCTACTCTAAAATAAATCCTTTCTATATCATCTAAATCATCTTTAGACCATACTTTAAATTTAACTTCTGCTTCTCTTAGGGTACCAAATGTTCCTTTTGATTTAGAAGTTACATCCGTTATACCGGGCATAGGTTTGAAACCCATAGAAGAATTATGATATGCTCCTGATCCTCCTGCTGTAGAAGAAGTAAAAGAAATACCTGAACGTCCTGTTGATCCTTTTCTATTAACATTATCTTCAGTACCTTGTAGAGTACCGCCTGCTAATATTAATGATTCTGCTATTGCTGATGAGCCGGGTGTTGCGTCTTTTTTTCCTCCGTAACCTCTTAATTTTTTTGCAACATCACCACCTATTATGTTTACACTTGAACGTAATTTAACCCATGCTGAATTTGAGTTAAGATACTCTAAGGTAGCTTTGTCTCTAGTAGCTGCTCCAAATTTAGCTTCTCGTGCTTTTATTTGGTTAGAGAGATCTAGTGATATTGATGAACCTAATTTCTCTGCCATTACCTTTCTTCATTTAACTGTTCAAATAATGCTCTAGCGCCTTCGCCGTCAGCTGGTATTCTAAGTTGAACACCGGGTTCTACAATAAGTCCGTCTTTTTTAGAGTTATTAGACATAGCTATAACCCACCATAACGTTTGATCATTATAAAACTGTTGAGCAAGAGCGTCGTAACGATCTCCTCCTGTTGTAATAATATAAGTATCGTCAGCAGTAGCTGGTATTGATGGATATATAGCATTGCTTTTATATCTTCTACCGCTTTCGGTTCTTAAATCTTGTATTTTTTTATATCTTTGAGGCATATTATCCTATAAATGTACTGTTTGCTGTTGGAATAAAATCATGTATTGGAGTAAACGATATACTTACATCTAATGCATGTGGTAATCTTTCTCCTTCAGTTTCCATTTCCCATGGAATATTAGAATCCCAACTTAATCCAACACTTGAAATAAATCCAGATGTTTGAACTAAATAATCTCCTATAGTTACTTTAGTTAACGTTCCCATCATAAAGTTTCCATTACGGTATGTTGGTGCTGTTGATCCTACTAGTAGATTTAACTTATTATATAACGGCTGCATATCTGCTTTGGAAAATGCTGCTACTTTAAAACTAAAAGATATATCTCTTTTAAATCCTTGGTAGTTATATAACTCTTCTCCTCTACCTACATACCTAGTACCCGCCCAATCTCCTGAGAAATTATCGCTAAAGTCAGTTAAAAAAGCTCTAAACGCTAAAAACTTACCATCAGTATTACCAGGATAAAAAGTATTAAACTCAAAAGGTATAATATCTTCTGCATCTGTACCTAATATAGTAGCAGTTGTTGATGCTGCTAATACTGGATCTGCTTTATCTGCTAATGGAGCTACAGAAGCTCGTGCTTCTCTATCTCCTCTTGATGCATCAACTGATTTATTTCCAGTAACCTCTATTTGATCAGAATAAAAAACTTCAGTACCATCAATATTTATATCCTTGATAAATTGCTGAGCGTTATCCTCATGTCCGACATTAGGTCTTTGTGGGTATGTTTTTGCTGCTTGATTACCAAGTGGTTTAACTGTTATAGATGCTTCGTTAGCATAGTTTTTATGAATTGATCCTCCTTTAACTTTTCCATCTGAACCTGGAGAAACTCCTGGGTTATCTAGAGCAGTAATTTTATTACCTCCTTTTACAATATTTGTTGGGCTACCTTGAATACCTATATAATCGTTAGGAGAAGTTCTTTGAATAGTACCGAACTGTGCTACCCATTTTTCACCGCTATTATATTTGTTATCAGAAGTTTTACCTAAACCGGTTATCTGATAATTATCGTCTATAATGAATGATTGTAGTCCGTCTTTAGGAGTTCCATTAGGTATAATAGAACCATCAGGAGCACTTAGATGAGCTTGTTTCATACCTTGTTTACCAAGATAGGATACATCTTTTAATCCTCTAATTAAATGAGTTCCAGTTCCATTAACAGGAATCTGTGCTAAAGTAGAAGCTGTTGCTAATACAGTATCAATTAAAGTCTTTTTAGCTTTATCTCCTAATGCCTTTAATTTCTGTTTTCCAGTATATAAAGGATTACCATCAGCATCTTTAGCAGTAAATTTTGCAATATCTTGCTTTATATTAGTTTGTGCTAATAATGCTTGATTACCTAAAAATTTTAATCCCGGTTTACGAGCTAACATTTTAGTATGTCTAACGAGATCATCTATTCGATGATTTATTTGCATAGAAATACCACCCGTTTTAGGCGGGTCGTTGATATCTTTAGATACCAATAGATTCTTAGTTCCAGAGTCACTATGTTTTAGACCCTTAAACCTAGTTGTTAGATCGATTAAACCCATTTATTATGCCTCTGGGTTTGTATAAGGAGTTTTCTTATTGTATTTTGAACCAATAAGGTCGTCTGATTGAGTGTTAAGCTCAGAGTTATTGATATCGATTTTGTTTTGAACATCGTAGTTGATATCATTTAACTTATCAGCTCCTGCTCTAAATGCAGGAGTTTCTCCTCCTAAACCTAAAGTTGACGCTAGTTGTGTTTTTTTAATTCCCATGATTTAAATTATTAATTGTTTATATATAAATAGTTATGAAGATTTATATGACGACAATAACATTGCATTTCCTGCTTTATTTCCATCTATAAATACGTCTCCGCCTTCTCTAACTGCAGCTATTAACTCATCTAGTTTAGCTTCTAGTGCAGCGTTTGATGATTGTTGATCACCTCCTCCGGCTATACCGGTAATAAGTTCTGTAATTGCTCCTGTTGCTGCAAGAAATGGTGCTGCTACAGCAGTAGTCATTACAAGGCCTTTTAATTCGTTTATTTTTTCTGTTTCTAGAGTACTTAATGCTAATGCAATTCCTGATAAACCAGTTGCGATTGCTGTTAATGATACTCCTACAGAAGCTAAAGGTTCTGCCATTGCTGCTAAAGCTTGTAGATCTCCCATTACTCCTCCTCCAAATATTGAAGTTAAAGCTCCTAATGCAGAAGCTCCAGCCATTGCTAAAGCAAATGCTGTCATTCCTCCTGCTACAGCAAATAAACCTATTCCTGCTGCTACTAATCCAGGACCTATTCCTGCTAGTTGAGTTAATTGACTTGCTATACCTTCTATATTAGCATTTGAAGCTATTTGTGCAGCCATTCCTAATACCGCTAAAGCTGCTCCAGCAAATATTAACATAGGTGATGCTAATCCTAATACTGCTGCTCCTGCTGCTAAGGCTATCATTCCAATTCCGGCCAAGGCAAGTTGTGGTCCTACTGATGCTATTCCTGCTAGTCCTGTAGATATTTTTTCTAGATCAGCTTTAGCCATTATATTGAATGCCATTGCTGCTGGAATCATTGCAGCTCCTAATGCTGCTATTGCAATTGCGCCTATTAGTATAGGTCCTATAAGAAATCCTAATCCTGCTGCTGCTAATGCTAATAAAGGTAATGCAATAGAAAATGCTATAATAGATTTATAATCTACTCCTTCTAATAAACTAAATGCAAATGCTGCTGGTATTAATCCTACTCCTAATATACCTAGTGCAAATGCTCCTTTAATAACATCTTTTTCAATTTTTCCTAATAAAGCTGCTGCTCCACCTAATACTATTAATGACCCAGATAATAAAGCAACTTGAGCAAAATTTACTCCGGCCATCATTTGGAATGCTTTTGCAGCTGGTATTAAAGATACACCGACAATTGCCATGGCTGCTGCTCCTTTTATTGCGTCTTTTGCTACTTTACTAACTAAATACAATGAACCTGCAAATACACCAATCGATCCAGCAAATGCTAACATTACTTTAGGATCTACATTTTCAACCATTTTTAATGCTAAAGCAAATGAACCTCA
>Ga0257120_1001204_pt1 | contig 17466 bp, 9 predicted proteins | sample SI106_10metaG_FD_190153 | JGI IMG/M metagenome (GOLD analysis project Ga0257120, IMG submission 190153) | Marine microbial communities from Saanich Inlet, British Columbia, Canada - SI106_10 | ecosystem: Environmental > Aquatic > Marine > Inlet | place: Canada: British Columbia | collected... | reverse complement strand
CTTAAAATAATGATATACAAAAAACATACATCATAAAAAAAAGATACTTTTATTGCTATATTGCTAATAGGAATTGAAGTTTATCAATACTTAAGAGAGTTAACTTAGAAAAAATAGAAATAGAAATAGATAGGTCTAATACTATTTATCTTATTAAAACTATGTTAATGTTGTAGTGATGTTGTGTTTTTTAAAATTTTTGTAGTGGTAATTATAAATTAATAAAGTAGTCATTTAGATTAATATTCCTTTCTAAATTTATTTTTTTTCGCAAACGATACCTCTTAATTTCTATACTTCGCGGTGAAATGTTAAGTAAAGGAGCGATTTCCTTTGAAGAGAGATTCATTCTTAAATACATACATAAACGTAGGTCATTTGCTGTAAGTTTTGGATGTACCTTTTTTATCTTTTTAAAAAAACCTTTATCTGCATTATTAAAAGCCTCTTCAAACATTTTCCAATCATCGGAGTTGTTAATGTTTTTATCAATGATTTGTATTACAGAAACTAATTTTTCGTCATTAGAAGTGTTTTTTAACTCATTTTTAATTTTATTTAAAAACTCATTCTTTTTTATTAAACTCATTGTCGATGAGGCAAGTTCTTTATTTTTATTTTCAATATCCTGTTTTAAGTTTTTATTTAAGAAATTGAGTTTTTGATCTTTAATTTCATATTCTTTTAAAGCTAATTCTCTTTTAGTTTTTTCTAAAAGCTTTTCTCTTTGTCTCCTATAATACTTTCTATAAATTGTATGTATCATTATTAAAATAAAAATAAAACTTAAGACATATAAGCTTATTGCTAAATATGAAAGAAACCAGGGTCTTTTAATTTCAAATGAATAGGATGCAGTTTGTTCCGTTTCATTGTTCCCAACTTTTGCCCTAACATTGAAAACATATACTCCGTAAGGTAAATTTTCGAACAAAGCATTGTGATCCTTAGACCAATTGCTCCAGTTATCGTGGATTCCAATAAGTTGATATTGGTATTTTGTCTCTAAATATTTTTCATAATTATTAATATTAAAGGAAAAATTGATATTATTTTCAGAATTTTTAAAGACACCAACTGTATTTTTATCTACAAATATTGGATCTTTATTTAAAGCATTAACAGTAATAGTATTGATGTCAAGTTTATTTTCTGTCTTATTTAATTTGTTTAGATCAATAGTAATATAACCAGAAGATGTCCCTAATAAATAACTATTATTTTTATAGTACACAATACTTTCATAACCCCTAACACCATTTCTCATAACAGCATTTAATGCAACACTATTCATTATGGATTGATCACTTAGTTGACCAGGCGTAATATAATTTAGTTCCGTTTTTGAAAAACTCCACAACGATTTTTTATTTGGATCGTAGAGCAATTTTCCGGAAATATAATTATCACTAGTATATAATTTGGTTAAAAAAGTATCTTTAATAAACTTTTTATTTAATTCGTCATATTTTAAAACCCCATTCTTATAAGCATACAATACCTTGTTTTCATGTTTTAAGAGGCTAGAATTCAACCCTTTAATAACTGAATCGATTGTTACTTCCACAACATTATTAAAAGAACTATCTACTTTAATTCTAAACACACCTTTATATTCATGGTTTACAAATATTTCATTGCTAGCTCCAATCTCAAAATATCTTGAAGAATTGTCAAATCCTTTTATTTTATTTTTAAACCTCCAAGTATTATCTATTTTCTCTAATAGATTTAATCCGTTATAATTACCTTGCAGTAATAAATCATCTCTTCCATTTATTGATTTAATATTCCAAGTTCCTTGAATGTTAGAAACTTTTTGAATCTCATTATTTATAATTAAGAAGGTCCCATTATTATGTCCACAAAATAATTGATTATCCAATATGATTAAACTCCAAACTTGTCCTTCAGTTCCTGCAATTAATTTAAAATCTGTATTGGAATTTATTTCTTTATAAAACAATCCTTGATTTGTACCGAGGTATAATTTGTTGTCAAAGATTTGCATCGCATAAATTGATCCTAACTCACCACTCCTATCATGGTAAATTTTAAAAGGAGAATTCATTTCGACATAATTAATTCCATTATCTAAACCTAACCAAATATTTTTATCAATATCTTCAAAAAGTGACAATACGGTATTGTTTCCTAGACCATTATTCTGATTTATATGATAATTTAAATCTCCATTTGAATTTAAATAAATGATTCCGTCAGAAATAGTCCCTAAAAGAAAACTTCCATCTGATAATTGAATGCTATTATACACTATTACTTCAGACAGTAATTTATTTGACGATATATCCCAAGCAATTAACTTTCCCTTATCTAGTTTATAAAAGCCCTTTTCCTGGGTTTCTAATAATAAAAAGTCATCTTTAATAAATATATTTATTACAGTACTGTTTTTTATTAGTTGGTCATTGGTAACTAAAATACTTTTTCCATTGTCTATTTTATAAATACCTTCATTTTCGTTTTGAAAATATACACTTCCACCTACAGCATACATTTTAGTAATTAATGTTTTAGCTGCTATAATTTGCAGGGAATTATCTGTACTATTAAGAACGTAAATTCTATTTAATGATTGAAATAATATCCAGTTATCAATCTCAATTATATCCCAAAATTGTTCGTCCTCAATTAACTTAATATCAAGTTTTTTAGAAAGTGAAGTGTAAGCTAAAATACCAAAGTTATTTTTTTTCCAATAACCAAAGTCCATGTAACTCCCTGAATAAATCTTTTCACCTATTGCTTTAACAGATCTTAAAATAGTTTCATTAGGTGAAGGATATAGTTTCCATCTAGCCCCATTAAATTCTAAAAGGCCAATGTTGTTTGCTATATAAATATTTTTATCCAATCCCTGCGAAATTGACCAATTTTGATTTTCCGCTTTGTATTCTTTTGGAGTAAAAAAATTAATAGGTGGTAATTCTTGAGAGAAGCTACTATTTATAAATAGTAATAACAATAATGCAAATGCGTTTTTCAAGTAAATTTTATTTAAAGAATGATAAATATATTCTTTTTTTATTAAATCTAGGCCCATGCAGATATGAGTTTTTAAATACAAAAATGCTCTTTACTAAATAAATAATTATTTTAATGAAGTTTTATTAATGGGATGAAAAAAATGAATCAATTTAATTAGGATTTTTAAAAAATAATTTGACTATTTATTTTTTAATAAAATATAAATTATTTAAAATTACTAATTCCTTCCTTCAACCATTTTTTATATTCTTCAATATCTGGAGTATATCCTATTGGAGTATTTAAATTTTCTTCCTCTAGACCCATTAGCACGTAATAAGGTTGTGCATTAGCTTGGTAATTTTTTATTTGGAAATCACTCCATTTATTTCCTATTGATTTAATACGTTTACCGGTCGTTTCACTAGTGTATTGTTCACTATCAGGCAACATTCGTTTATCATCAACATATAAAGAGATCAATACAATATCCCTGTTTAAGATACCTAGAATGTGAGGACTTGCCCATACTCTTTCTTCCATTTTTCTACAGTTTACGCAAGCATATCCTGTGAAATCTATAAGTACTGGCTTACCTACTTTTTTTGCATATGCTAAACCATTTTCATAATCATTAAAAGCAATAATATCATGAGGCCCGAGTTCAGACCCGTTTGGTAATTTTCCTTCTGAACTTAATCCTCCTCCATTATTTAACTTAGTGTATCCAACTCCATAAGGTGCTTCACTATAATTTAATGGTGGCGGAAATCCACTAATTAATTTTAAAGGTGCTCCCCAAATTCCAGGAATTAAATAAATCGTAAATGCAAACACAATCAAACCTAGTGATAACCTACCTACTGATATATTATTTTCATTACTATCATGTGGTAATTTTATTTTACCGAATAGATAAAAGGTAAGTGTTCCAAATATGGCAATCCAAATTGCTAAAAACATTTCTCTTTCCAACCAATGTAGCTGTAAAACTAAATCTGCATTAGAAAGGAATTTAAATGCTAGTGCTAATTCTAAAAATCCTAAAAATACTTTAACGGTGTTTAACCAACCTCCAGATTTAGGTAAAGAATTCATCCAACCTGGAAACATTGCAAATAATGCAAAAGGTAATGCGATGGCTAATGAAAAGCCTAACATTCCAACAATCGGGGCAATTCCTCCTTTAGAGGCTGATTCCACTAATAGAGTCCCAACAATAGGCCCCGTGCAAGAGAAAGAAACAATGGCTAATGCTAATGCCATAAAAAATATACCTATAACACCTCCTCTATCCGCTTGACTATCAACCTTATTGGACCAAGACTGGGGTAATGTTATTTCAAAAGCACCTAAAAATGAAATTGCAAAAACAACTAACAATAAGAAAAAAATAAGATTAAACCAAACATTAGTAGAGAGTGCATTTAGTGAATCTGCTCCAAATATACCTACAATTACAGAACCTAATAAAACATATATAACAACAATGAAAATTCCATAAATAATCGCATTTTTAATTCCAGCAGCACGATTTTCACTTTGTTTTGTGAAAAAACTTACCGTTAAGGGAATCATTGGAAATACACAGGGAGTTAATAAAGCTGCAAATCCAGATAAAAATGCGATAAAAAATATAGTCCATAATCCTTTTGATCCAGGACTGCTTGAATCGTCATCTTTGTTATCTTCAATTACTTTAGTTTTTTCTTTTGATGTGTAAGCCTCCCATTTATCATAATTATCAATAAACTCAACTTTATTTGCTGTTAAATCAAAAACAACATAATACTCTTCGTTTAAGCAAACATCAATACACACTTGATAATAAAGTATGGCCTTAATTACTTTTACAGCTGGATTGCTGAGTTTTACTTTTTGTTTTAAAATCGCAATTTCTTTAAAGAAAATTTCATCAAAACCCCAAGTTTCACTGTATTCTCTGTGTGTCTCGCTTTCTTCTAAAGGTCCATCTAATATATAATCTTTATCTAATTTTTTAAAATCCATAAATAATGGAATTGGACCCAATCCATTTTCTAAATCTTCTGGAGTATACTGAGAATACACATGCCAATTATCATCAATATATCCCGTTAAAGAGAGCTCATAATCGGTATCTGTTATTTTTTTTATAGCCCCTTCCCATTCTAAAGGATTTTTAATTTCACCTAATTCTTGGCCACTAATTAATGGAGCATTTTGTGCATTCGAATAAAATAAAACTAGCAAAAGACTTACTAAAAGAGATAACTTTTTCATAGATTATTTTTATAATACGGTAATTTTTAATATTTTTTTGGTCTGGTTTTCAACTTTAAATCTGTGGTCGGATCGCATTCCTACTATCCAGACTATTTGATTTCCTGAGCTTAAAACCCAAGTTTTTTCCTTAGCGATCAAAGATAACTTTTCATCTTTAAAAAACTTGCTTAATTTCTTTTTTCCTTTCATTCCAAAAGGATAAAAAGAATCCCCTTCTCGCCATTTTCTTAATTGCAAAGGAAAACTTAATTTTTGAACATCTAAGTATACAATACTAGGAGTATAACCTAGAATTTTATCTACACGCTCAATTTTTAAATTAATGGGAATATCAATACCTGTATCTGATTCTTTGATTGTATAAGTAGCTTTATTATGAACAAAATTATTTTCAACTAATAAAAGGCTTTTTCTGTTCTTTAGAATGCGATGACTTTCCGAAAATATTTGCTTTCCACTTTGTGCTGTTAATAAATCAGAAAGATCATCCCAGGCAGTAAAACCAAAAGGAGCTAATAGTTCATATAATAAAGCATTGGTATTAGGTAAATCTTGCAATTTCAAAACATCAATTTCAAAACCATCTTCGGTTTCACTTACAACTAAGTTTTTAATTAAAGTCATATAGTCATTCACTAAAGCCATGCTATCATTTAAATATTTTTGAGTTTGATGAAAACCATTTAATAAATTATGATCCACTTCTTTTAGTCTCGGTATTACTTCAATTCGTAATTTATTTCGCAAATAATCGCTTGTTTGATTGCTACTATCTTCACGCCAAGGACAGTTGTTTTCTTTAGCATACTGCAGAATATCCGCTCTTGGAAAGTTTAAAAAAGGACGAATAATCTTATCATTTATTAAAGGAATACCTATTAATCCTTTTAAACCCGTTCCTCTAGAAAGATTTATCAAAAAAGTTTCCAAATCGTCGTCTAAATGATGAGCTGTTGCTAAATAATCAAATGAATGCTCTGCACAAACCTCAGCAAACCATTGGTAACGGAGTTGTCGAGCAGCGACTTGAATAGATAACTTATGTTTTATTTTATATGCTTTGGTGTTAAATTTTTTGTTAAAAATTGGAATTGATAACTTGTCTGCCAATAAAATTACAAAATTTTCATCTTCATCACTTTCTTTTCCTCTTAATGAAAAGTTACAATGAGCTAGAGAAATATCATAATTCAATTCTTTAAACAATCTTGACAATACAACGCTATCCAAACCGCCACTACAAGCAATTAGAATTCTTTTTCCTTTTAAAGCAGGAAAGGTATTGGAAATGTGATTTTTAAAGTTAGTTAACAAAGGTGAAAATTTCTGATAAAACAAATATATAAAACATGAGGCCACCCATTTATAAACAACGAAGTTAAAATTTTATTAATTCTCTAAAACTTCTCTCATTGCTTTTGCCTTAATAAGGCATTCTTCATATTCTTTTTCAGGAATGGATTTAGCAGTGATTGCCCCTCCTACAGAAAAACTAACATATTTATTTTTTAAATTGTAAAGGATGCTCCTAATAATAACATTAAAATCAAAATCTCCTCCTGGTGTAAAATACCCAATAGCTCCACTATAAAGACCTCTTTTAGCATCTTCAAAGTTCTCAATAATTTTCATAGCTGAAATCTTTGGTGCTCCAGTCATACTTCCCATTGGGAATGTTTCTCTTATAATAGAAACTGGTGACTTATTTATATCCACCTGACAAGTAATGGTAGACACCATTTGATGTACTTGTGAAAAACTATATACCTTACAAAGTTCTGTTACCTTAACTGTCCCTTTTTTAGCAAAACGAGATAAATCATTACGCACTAAATCGGTAATCATAATATTTTCACTTCGCTCTTTTGGATCGTTTGTTAATTCAATTTTTAGCTTTTCATCTTCGCTATGATCGGAATGTCGTCTTGCGGTACCTTTAATTGGCTGTGAAACGATCGTTGTTGCATTTTTACTAATATAGCGTTCTGGTGAAGCAGATAAAGAATATAAGCCCCCTAATTTTAAAAAAGTTGCAAATGGAGGTTTTGAAATATCATTTAAATGAATAAATGTTTTCACCACATCTATCTCAGTATTTTCTGAATAAAATTCTTGACAAAAATTCACCTCATAAATGTCACCCCTTTGAATGTGGTCTAAAATTTTATGAAGTTTATTAAAATAAGAATCTTTTGAGGTTCTCGATTTAATTTTTACAATGGAAGTAATTTCTGAAGCTTTATTAGTTTCTTTATAATTAATAATTTCTTCCCAATCAGTTGCTAACTCATCGTCTACAAAATGGAGGTATTGAATTTCAACTTCATTCTCCATAAAAAGAAAAACTTTTTTAGGCTGGAAAAAATATAAATCTGGAAAATGCAAGTCATCAAAATTATTCGAATTTAATCGCTCTACACCATTCTTTAAGTCATAGGTGAGGTAACCAAACAACCAATCTTTAGTCTTGGATTGGTATTCTTCTAATTGGTCAAAAGCTTGATGATAATCAGTTTTAATAGCAGTAAAAGCATCTACAGCTAAAATGGCCTTATATGTTGATTTACTTTGGAGGTTACTCTCTTCATTTGAGTCTAACCAAACTACCTCTTCAAATTGTTGAGACCAGCAAAGTAGCTTATACTTTAATGCTTCGGTCAATTTAACGGTATACTTTTTTGTAATTCGCATTGATAATTAAAGAGGAATCTTTTATTCCGTAAATGTATTGCAAACTTAAAAACCCTCCTAAGATATTTAACAACAAAAGATGCTTCTTTTAACATCTAATTCAAATACAATCTCTAGGTATTACTAATAAATACAAAGCAATTTACTTTAGGTTGTTATTACTTTTAATAGAATTATTTAATAACCACACTATAATATTAATTTAAATATGTAAAGGTCTATTGTCTGTTGCAGCTAAGGCTGCTTCTTTTATTGCTTCCGCATAGGTTGGATGCGCATGACTCATGCGAGAAATATCCTCTGCACTCGCTCTAAATTCCATCGCCACTACTGCTTCTGCAATTAGGTCAGCCACACGAGCTCCTACCATATGGACACCTAAAACCTCATCGGTTTTAGCATCACTTAATATTTTCACAAACCCATCAGTATCACCACTGGCTCTTGACCTTCCTAATGCACGCATTGGAAACTGACCTGCCTTGTAAGTAACTTCATTTTCTATTAGTTGTTCTTCGGTTTTACCTACTGAAGCAACTTCAGGCCATGTATAAACGACACCTGGAATTAAGTTATAATCGATATGAGGTTTTTGCCCAGCTAAAATTTCCGCAACGAACACACCTTCTTCCTCCGCTTTATGGGCCAACATAGGTCCTTTAATTACGTCACCAATGGCATATATGTTTGGAATATTAGTTTGTAAGTGTTCATTAACGGCTACTTGTCCTCTTTCATTTATTTTTATTCCTACGTTCTCCACTTTTAAACCATCTGTATAAGCTCTGCGACCAACAGAAACCAAACAATAATCTCCAGTAATAGTTATTTCTTTATCTTTTTTATCGGTAGCTGTTACAGTAACTTCAGTTCCGTTATTACTAAGTCCAGATACTTTATGAGAAAGTAAGAATTTAACTCCTTGTTTTTTTAATGATTTTGTTAACTCCTTACTCTGCGCTTTATCCATCGTAGGAATGATGCGATCCATATACTCAATGACAGAGACCTCAGCTCCTAATCTACGGTATACTTGCCCTAACTCTAAACCAATTACTCCACCACCAATTACTAGAAGATGCTTCGGTATTTCTTTTAGTTTTAATGCTTCAGTAGAGGTAATCACCCTTTCTTTATCCAAAGTAATAAATGGCAAGTTAGCAGGTTTTGAACCAGTGGCTATGATTACATTTTTAGTTTTAATTTCCTCAGAAGAACCATTTTTTTTGGTAATGACAATATGATTTGCATCTTTAAAGCTACCAAAACCGTTAAGCACTTCAATTTTATTTTTCTTCATTAAAAAATCAATTCCTGAAGTAGTTTGCGCTACCACTTGATCTTTTCGAGAAATCATTTTCTCTAAACTAACTTTTACATCACCTGATATTTCAATCCCGTGATCTTCAAAATGCCTTATGGCATCATCGTAATGATGAGAAGAATCTAATAATGCTTTGCTTGGTATACAACCAACGTTAAGACAAGTACCTCCAAGGGTACTGTATTTTTCAATTAAAGCTGTTTTCATCCCTAATTGTGCGCAACGAATTGCGGCTACATACCCTCCAGGACCAGAACCGATAATGGTTACATCGTATGAATTCATAATGTGTATTTTGTTTTGCGAATGCAAAGATAATTAAATGCCTATTGAATTAAGAATTTAGAATCTTAATTCAATCAATAAAATAAAAAAAACTTATTAAAATATATTAGTTTTGCAATATGATTAAAGAAATACAGCTTCGAGTTACTATTAGTGAGGAAAAACAAGAAGGTATTCTCCTTAAAAAAGCTGCACGATCTTTAAAAATAGACGGGAAATCTATTACTGGAATAAAAGTACTTCGAAAATCAATTGACGCTAGAAAAAATCCAATTATTTTTAATTATAAGCTTTCGGTATACCTCAAAGAAAAGATGCCAGAAGTCCCAACCTATTCGTTCTTATACAAAGATGTTTCTAAAGCGAAGGAAATACACATCGTTGGTTTTGGACCTGCCGGAATGTATGCAGCGCTTCGTTGTATTGAATTAGGATTTAAACCTATTATTCTAGAACGTGGGAAAGACGTACAAGACAGGCGTCGTGATTTAAAAGCAATTAATCAAGACCATATTGTGAATGAAGATTCTAATTATTGTTTTGGTGAAGGTGGCGCAGGAACTTATTCCGATGGAAAATTATATACTAGAAGTTTAAAAAGAGGTGATGTTCGAAGAATATTTGAAAACTTGGTGTACCATGGAGCGACCGAACAAATTTTAGTAGATGCACATCCACATATTGGAACTAATAAATTACCCAAAGTGGTTAAAAGTATTCGAGAAACCATCTTAAAATACGGTGGAGAAGTTCACTTTAAAACTAGGGTCACTGATTTTGTTATTGAAGATAATAAACTAAAAGCCATTCAGTTAAATGACACTAATGAAATGACTGTTAAAAAAGTTATTTTAGCTACTGGACATTCGGCTCGTGATATCTATTATTTACTAGCTAATAAAAAAATTGCATTAGAAGCAAAGTCATTTGCAATGGGAGTTCGAGTTGAACACCCACAACATATAATAGATTCTATTCAATACCATTGCCAAGGCAAAAGAGATGAGCTTTTACCTGCTGCTGCTTATAGCTTGGTACAACAAGTGAAAAAACGTGGAGTTTATTCGTTCTGTATGTGTCCTGGCGGATTTATAGTTCCAGCCGCAACAGCAAAGGGAGAATTAGTCGTTAATGGCATGTCTCCTTCAAAACGAAACAATTTGTATGCTAATTCTGGAATAGTAGTTGAAATTAATGTGCATCAAGACATTCCTAAATATGATCATTTTGGAGCATTAAAAGGATTGGAATATCAAAAGAATTTAGAAAAGTTAGCATTTACCGCTGGCGGAAGAACACAAACTGCTCCAGCACAAAGATTGACTGATTTTGTTGATGGTACACTTTCTAATACCTTAAGTGACTCTTCATACCAACCCGGTTTGAAATCTGCTCCACTACATTCATTATTACCAAAAATTATAGGTGGTAGATTAAGAACTGGATTAAAAGAATTTGGAAAAAAAATGAATGGATATTATACCGAAGAAGCTAATGTTATTGGTGTTGAATCCCGTACTTCTTCACCAGTAAGCATCCCTAGAAAGGAAAATTTAGAACATACAGAAATTGAAGGCTTATATCCTTGTGGAGAAGGTGGAGGTTATGCTGGAGGCATCGTTTCTGCTGCAATGGACGGAGAGCGATGTGCGGAAGCAGCTATCAAAGAGTATTAAGTTTAGGAGAGCTGGAAATGGGTCTAGAAAAATAAATCAGCAGTTCATTAATTTATTGTTTTATGATCTCATCATCTAATGAAATTGCTGTAGTATGCTTCACTTCACTTATCATAAACGTACTATGTGTACTACCAATGTGATCAATGGAAGTTAGCTTTTTAACCATAAACTCTCTAAAAGCTTCCATATCTTTTACTAACACTTTCAACAAGTAATCAAAGTCGCCACTAATATGATAACATTCCAATACTTCTTTTAATTGAGTTACTTCTTTTTCAAATTTTATTACATAATCTTTAGAATGTTGCACCAACTTAATATTACAAAAAGCAACAAAACCCTGGTTTATTTTGTTTTTATCTAACAAACAAACACTTTTTTTAATGACACCGGTCCTTTCCAATTTTTTGATCCGTTCGTAGACTGCTGTCACCGAAAGGTTCAATTTTAAAGAAAGTTGTTTGTTGGTTTGCTTGCTATCTTCTTGAAGGTTTTCCAATAAACTCTTATCAATTCTATCTAAGGCCATCTGTTGATTTTTTTTCTAAATGAAATAATATTTTAAGCAATTTAATGAAATATATATTGTTATTTTAATATTTTATAGATTTATTATCTAATTTATAAAGTATCAATTGATTTTTAATCTACTAAATAGTATTTTTGATGTATTAATGAAATAACAATATCATGAGAAATAAACCAGCTAATAAAATTCAAGACCTACAAAATTTCGGAGAATTTGGTGGAGTAAACCCTTCCATTTCAGATTCTGCAACCTATACATTTTTATCAGCAAAAACAATGGCTGACACCTTTGAAGGTAAGTCCGAGGGTTGTCATTTATACTCAAGACATACTTCACCCAGTAATTTATATTTAGGAGAAGCACTCGCAGCAATGGAATTTACCGAAACCGCTAATGTTGCAAGCTCAGGAATGGGAGCTATTACAAGTACTTTACTTCATTTTTGTGGTGCTGGAGACCATATTGTTTCTAGCAGGACGATCTATGGAGGAACTTATGCTTTCTTAAAAAACTTTGCTCCAAGATTTAATGTCAATACCCATTTTGTAAATATTACTAAATTGGAGGAAGTAGAAGCAGCTATTAATGAGCATACAAAAGTTATTTATTGTGAAGCGGTGAGCAATCCCCTTTTAGAAGTTGCAGATATTAAAGGATTAGCAGCGCTTGCAAAAAAACACAACTTAAAGTTACTAGTAGACAATACTTTTTCACCCATGATCATTTCTCCTCAAAAATTAGGAGCAGATGTAGTACTGCACAGTTTAACTAAATTTATTAATGGCACCAACGATACTATGGGAGGCGTAGTATGTGGTTCTCAAGAATTAATAAACGAAATGCTTAGTGTTATTGATGGATCAGCAATGCTTTTAGGTCCTACTTTGGACAGTATTCGCGCATCCTCAATTTTAAAAAACATGCGTACGCTCCATATTAGAATTAAACAGCATAGTAAAAATGCAGGTTATTTAGCAGAAGGCTTTGAAAAATTAGGGTTAAAAACCGTATATCCAGGTTTAGTTTCACACCCAAGTCATGAATTGTTTAAAAGCATGATGAATGAAGAATATGGTTTTGGTGGCTTGCTCACTATTGATGCTGGTTCTCTTGCTAAAGCTAATGAATTAATGGAAATGATGCAAGAGGAAAACCTAGGATATCTTGCAGTAAGTCTAGGTTTTTACAAAACGCTGTTCTCTGCTCCAGGATCTTCTACATCCAGTGAGATACCGGAAGATGAACAATCAGAAATGGGATTAACAGATGGCTTAATTCGTTTTTCAATTGGTTTAGATAATGATATCGAACTTACTTTTAAAAGAATGGTAGCCTGTATGAAAAAGCTTAATATTCTTTAGATTAAAAAAGTTAAATAAAAAAACCTACAAAATAAATTGTAGGTTTTTTTATTTGAAAAATAATGAAAGTATTCTAAATTATTTAACTATTAATTTACTTGTTTTATAAGCAGTAGTTGACTGTCCTCCCATTCTAACATAATAAATACCCGCAGACATGCTTGTCATATCAATATTTAATCTGTATGCATTATCGAATTTAGGAACTCTTTTATTAAAAGCAACTCTTTGACCTAACGTATTATAAATCGCTAGAAAAACACCTTCTTGATAATTGGTCATTAAAGTGGCAACAAATTGATTATTTTCTGAGGAAGTTATAATTAAACTTGAATTGTTTATTTCATAATCTCCTACTCCTAGAGAACCAATATTTGCAGTATAATCTTCTGTTTCACCAAATGCAATATTTTCACAAGCATCACTTGAAACAGGTCCTGTCCCACTTGCTTTAGCTCTCATTAAATGTTCTCCAATTTCAGCATTAGTAGGAACTATTAACTCCATAGTTTCTGTGTATGTTCCACTTCCTTGTCCAGCCGCGAAAAGATAATTATCAATAACAACTTCATCTGAAGTCAATACAGAGTCATCATTATAATCAATCCATACAGTCATGTATTGATTTCCGTAATTAGAAGTTACTGTTAAATCATTTGTACTTCCAGGCTCTAAATTTGCTATAAGATTAGTAAAATCAGAATAACCCGTTTGTTGACATGCAGATGAATTATTAATTCCACCTATTTCAAATGAATAAAACCCATGACCTGCCGAACAGTTTCCAGTTGGAGCACAAATAGAATTTTCAATAATTGTAGTAATCTCATCATTTGAAGGAAATTGATCTCCACCCAATGAAGTCTTTACAGATAAGGTATGCAATCCAACTGCAGAAAAATCACCTTCTTGATCAAAAGTAAAACTCATTATTTCTTCAGCACCAATATTTCCGGTAAAAGATTGAACTATAGGAGTACCATCATCTAATACATAAGCTACATTAAATCCAGATTGTGTTATTGCACCATAATTTTTAACTTTTACGGTAATTGTTTCAGCACCTAAATCTTGACCTGATGCTGGAGTCACTATTTCATAAACCCCTACATCATCTGAAAATAAATGAGTTAACTCAATTGTAAAATCGTCATTTTCAATATAACCATCATTCGACAAATTTGTTTTTGCTTCTATAACGTATGTGTCTCCTTGAGATGACATGTCAATAGTTTCAGAAAATTGATATGTAGCGGTCTCATTAGAGTTAATCGTTCCATTAAAAGTTTCGGAAGCTATTAAAACTCCATCTAGTCTGAGTTGAACTGGAATATTAGAAACAGGATCTGGACTATAATTTCTAATGCTAATTTCTACCACTTCAGAATTAGTTAAAATTCCATTACTAGGCTCATTAATTGCGTTAACTCCAACATCATTTGCGAAAGGTCCAAATACTCTGAATGAAGCTATTCGTGTTGCCCAAAAATTATTAGAAGAAAAATAATCTGCTGTAGTCCAAAACGTAAAATTATCGGTATCCACCGTCATGTGCGCATAATCACCATATCTATTTGTATTTGTTCTTATGCCTGGTCCATCAATAATAATAGTTTCAGCCAATGTCATTTGTCCTAAAGGATCTCCATCATACCGACCAGTATACCTTAGAGAAATAGGTAATTCTGAGCTTGCAGTAGTGTATGCCATTGCGATATTCCCTTCTGCATCCATTGCTGCAGAACTCATCAAACGACTATGGCCGTCTGCTATTGAATAGGTACCTTCTTGAAATATTTCCCAAGGGTTAACAGCATCGTTTCTTAATTCTATCCATCTAATACCACCAGTTTCATTTGCATCAATAAAAGTATTAAATGTAATTAGCCAAGAGTTATGATCCTCAAAAGCTCTATAATTAGCTGCAAAAGATACTATTCCTCCATGACCAGAAAGTCGTTGACTTGTGTTTGGTTGAAAAATTGCTCCATTTCCATTTCCAAAAACCTCTCCAGCATCAAATGGGTCAGTTGGTAATTCCAAGGGATCTGAAATTGTTGAATTTTCTGGTACATTCCAGTTCATATCTATTTCCCAAACTTTTATATGATCAAATGTTATACCTGCAGCCCAGGCATCATCCTGTAAATAGGTAATATATCCTGGTAAATCAGTATTTACTTCTGTACCTAATAAATGAGCAGGCTCTGCACTTTTTACATTTAAAGGATTAGAAATAACACCTGGCAAATCAAATAAAACTACTTTAGGGTTTGAACCACCAGCCAACATTACATCTCTTTCCATTACAAATGCAGCTGTTTTATTTAAACTAGAATAATTTGCCGTTCCGTAATAACCATCATGCCATAATCCATAATGAGGATAGTCTGGAAATGATCCCATGTCAAATTGATAAACATTATAGGCTCCTGTTGGGTCATTGGTTTCCGAAACACCAATAGCCAGTCCAAGATCAGATCCTAAAGACCCAAACTCACTAACAAACCATCTATCTGCCAATTGATCATACATTACTATAGGATCTCCATTATTAGATGAAATTCCTAGAAAAGAACTAAGATTTACAGGACCATAAAGTAAGTCACCTGTTTTATTAAAAATCTTAACGATGGAGTTTACAGAATGCACATAATGATTTGGACCAACAGCACCTGTTGGATCTGGAGGTAAATAACCTGATTGACCTTGATTTGCTCCTTGAAAATTTTGAAGTATTGGCAAAGCTGTAATTCCTCCTGGTACCGTTTGTAAATTAGGAATAATAGTCACAGGTGATGTTCTATTTTCTTCCTGAATTACGTTAACTTGTTGAGGAACTATCGTGATCTCACTTGAACTGTAAATATTAGGATTGTGAATTGGATAATCTCTTAAAGGTGCTGTTTTACCAATAAAATTTCCTGTAATTACCTCCGAAGGAGTGCGGTCTGCTTGCGCATAAATGCCGACACTTATTAATAGTGTGGCAAGAAAAAATAATTTTTTAATTTTCATTTTAGTTTTCATTTTAGTTTTAAACAAAATTAATAAATATAACTAAATAATGCTGTGTTTTTTTTATATAAAATACTAACTATCAATTACTTGCAAAATAAAATTAATTATTTTATAGATCAAAATTATATAATGGTTAATATTGAATAAAAATCAAGGTATCGATATAATATGCTAAGAGTCGCTAAATAATTTTTCTTAAAACATTTCAAATTTGCAAACTTCTGAGCAATATCGTAACATTACAAAAGCAAAAAACAAACAATGCAGGAAAAAAAAAATAGCTCCGAAATAGAAATTGAAGATCAAAACAGTATTGAAAATAAAGAACTAAACATCAAGGAGGCTTTAGTTCCTGTAATTTTATTAATGGCAATGCTTGCTTATAATATTTTCTTTGTAAAAGATCAAGAATGGCTAGGAGGATATACCAATCAATTTATATTATTAATTGCGGGAGGAATTGCAGCTTTAATAGGCTTTTTTAATAAAGTTACATTAAAGATAATGTTACTTGAAATTTATAAAAATATTAAAAGCGTTTCTATTCCTATTATGATTTTATTTTTAGTGGGAGCACTTGCAGGTACTTGGCTTGTTAGCGGTGTTATTCCAGCGATGGTTTATTATGGGCTTCAAGTATTAAGTCCGACTATATTTTTACCAGCTTGTGTACTTATAGCAGCTATTATATCAATTGCTACAGGAAGTTCTTGGACTACCTCAGCAACGGTAGGAATTGCATTAATTGGTATTGGAGAAGCTTTGGGGATTCCTATAGGTATGGTTGCAGGAGCCGTTATTTCAGGAGCTTATTTTGGTGATAAAATGTCGCCTTTAAGCGATACTACAAATTTAGCTCCTGCGATGGCAGGAACAGATATATTTACCCATATTAGATATATGGCAATCACAACAATACCAACCATAACCATTACTTTAATCGTTTTTACTGTTATTAGCCTAACTATTCAAACTACTGGTGATACTGATGTTAGCAACCTTTTAAGTAGCATCGATGAAACATTCAACATTACACCTTGGTTATTTCTAGTACCCATGGCAGTAATTTTATTGATATTAACTAAAACTAAACCATTAATTGCTTTGGGTATTGGCGTACTATTAGCAGCAATTTTTGCAGTAGTTTTTCAACCAGAGATTTTAAATAGTCTCTCATCTTCCTCAATCAAAGCTCTATTAAATTCTATTTTTGTAGACACTGAAATTATAACCTCAAACGAGAAGTTAAATGAATTATTTAGTGCCGGAGGAATGAAAGGTATGTTATGGACTATATTTTTAATAATCAGTGCCATGGTTTTC
>Ga0257120_1001202_pt1 | contig 17480 bp, 12 predicted proteins | sample SI106_10metaG_FD_190153 | JGI IMG/M metagenome (GOLD analysis project Ga0257120, IMG submission 190153) | Marine microbial communities from Saanich Inlet, British Columbia, Canada - SI106_10 | ecosystem: Environmental > Aquatic > Marine > Inlet | place: Canada: British Columbia | collected... | reverse complement strand
TGATCCTGATTATTAATAGATAAATAAATAAAATGAATATGAAACCAAAACAAATCTTAACCATTGTGCTGATAGTAGCTGCAGGAATCTATTTCGCAATAAACGCTAAAGAACAAATGAATAAAATTGAAAATAATTATGAAACGGCAGCAAATGATCCGTTAAAAGCAAGAGTTTATACTTTGGATAATGGACTTAAAGTATACTTAACTGCTTATGCTGATGCTCCAAGAGTACAAACAAATATTGCTGTGCGTGCTGGAAGTAAAAATGATCCTGCTGATGCAACAGGTTTAGCGCATTACTTGGAGCATATGCTATTTAAAGGAACAGATATTTATGGTTCTTTGGATTTTGAAAAAGAAGCACCAATGTTAGATAAGATTGAGGCTCTTTATGAAGAGTATCGTACGATTGATATGGATGATACTGAAAATAGAGAAAGAGTGTGGAGACAAATTGATTCTATTTCGGGTGAGGCTGCAAAGTTAGCAATAGCAAATGAATATGATAAGATGGTTAGTGGGTTAGGAGCAAAAGGAACGAATGCTTATACCTCTAATGAAAAAACAGTTTATATTAATGATATTCCTTCTAATCAAATTGAAAAATGGTTAAAGTTAGAAGCAGAGCGTTTTCGTTATCCTGTGTTTAGGTTGTTTCATACTGAGTTAGAGGCTGTATATGAAGAAAAGAATATTAGTTTAGATAATGATGGGCGTAAAATGTTTGAAGCCTTATTTAATGGTTTGTTCCCAACACATCAATACGGGCAGCAAACAACAATTGGTACAGTTGAACATTTAAAAAACCCTTCTTTAACTGAAATCAGAAAATATTTTAACAAATACTATGTGCCAAATAATATGGCAATGTGTCTTTCAGGTGATTTTGATTATGATGAAACAATTAACTTAATCAATAAATACTGGGGAAGTTTTGAAAGAAAGGAAGACCCTACTTTTGAAGTAATTAAAGAATCCCCAATTGCTGAGCCAGTTTATGCTGAAGTGTACGGACCTGAAGCTGAAAGACTTTATATTGGTTTTCGTTTTGATGGTGCAAATTCTGAGGATGCAAAAATGCTGACTATGATGGATATGGTGCTTTCTAATTCTGCAGCAGGGCTTATTGACTTGAATTTAAATCAAGCACAAGAATTAATTGGTGGGGGTTGTTTCCCTTATGTGTTAGAGGATTATTCTATGCACGGATTTTATGGTAGCCCAAAACAAGGACAAACTTTAGAATCAGTAAAAGACTTATTGTTAGCGCAAATTGAGGAGGTAAAAGCAGGTAATTTCCCTGACTGGTTAGTGGATGCTATTATTTCTGATTTGAAATTAAATCAGATTAAGAAATTAGAAAGTAATAGTGGTAGAGCAAATGAGTTTGTTGACGCCTTTACTTTAGGTATTTCTTGGGAAGATCATCAAAATGAAATGGCTGAGTTAGAAAAAGTAACTAAGCAAGATATTATTGATTTTGCAAATGCTAAGTATGCTAATAATTTTGTTGTAGTTTACAAGAGAACTGGTGAAGATAAATCAGTGATTAAAGTAACAAAACCTGCTATTACTCCAGTATCTGTTAATCGTGAGGATCAATCTCAATTTTTAGTAAGTCTATTGGGTGAAGAAGTGCCTGATGTAGAGCCAGTATTCTTGGATTTTGAAAATGATATTGAAAAAACTACTGTTGGTGATGTTGATTTAATCTACAAAGAGAATACTGAAAATGAGAGGTTCAAATTGAATTATATTTTGGATATGGGGAAAGACCATGACAATAGATTAAAACTAGCAGTAGATTATTTAAAATATTTAGGTACTGCTGATATGACTCCTGCTCAAAAAGAAGAAGAGTTTTATAAATTAGGTTGCGAACTTTCAGTAAATTGCAGTGATGATAAAATTCAAGTTACTTTAAGCGGATTAGCAAACAACTTTAACGAGTCGGTTGCACTTTTTGAAACAATCCTAGCGGGTGCAGTGGCTGATGAACAGGCACTTGTAGATTTAAAAATGAGTGTATTGAAAAAGAGAGGAGATGCTAAATTAAACAAGCAAGTAATCCTTTGGAGGGCTATGGGGAACTATGCTAAATATGGAGCTAACTCTTCATTTATGAATATTTTATCTGAAGAAGAATTAAATAATGTTACTTCTGCTGAATTGTTGGATTTAATTCATAACCTAACTTCTTACGAGCATAGAATTTTATATTACGGACCAGATGAAATGGTAGCTGTGGAAGATAAGTTAACTGCTTTGCATGTTAACAATACAGCACTTAAAGCTATTCCTGCTAAAAAAGAATTTATTGAAAATGCAATGGACAAGCCTTTAGTTTATGTTGTTGATTATGACATGAAGCAAGCTGAAGTTATGATGTTAGCAAAAGGAAATAAATTGAATATGGATAAGTATGCAATCATCAAATATCATAATGAATATTTTGGTGGTGGAATGAGTTCAATTGTTTTTCAAGAAATGAGAGAGTCTAAAGCTTTAGCTTATTCAGTTTATAGTACTTATACTGTACCTACTGATGCAGATGAATCACATTACTTAATGAGTTATATAGGTACGCAAGCGGATAAATTATCAGATGCTATGGTAGGAATGACTGAACTGTTAAATGTAATGCCAGAGGCTGAAGCAAATATGAATAATGCTAAAGAAGGAATTGAACAGAAAATAAGAACAGAAAGGTTAACAAAATCTAAAGTGCTTTCAGAATATGAAAAGGCGCAAAAGTTGGGTGTTGATTATGATATCAGAAAAGATGTTTATGAGGGAGTACAGTCTTTTGATATGAGTAGTTTAAGAGAATTTCATAATTCTCATATTGCTAATGGTACAAGAGTTGTAATGGTTTTAGGTTCTAAAGATGATTTAGACTTAGAAGTGTTAAAGCAGTATGGTGAAATAAAACACTTGACTTTAGAGGATGTATTTGGTTACTAATTTTTAAGTTTGCAACCTTTTTAAAATTTAGAAAAAATAGAAGAATGAGTAATCAGATTTCAAAGATAATATATACTAAAACGGATGAGGCGCCAATGTTGGCAACTCATTCTTTATTACCAATTGTTAATGCATTTACAGCTAAAGCTGGTGTAAATGTAGAAACAAAAGACATATCATTAGCGGCAAGAGTACTTTCTGCTTTTCCAGAATATTTAAAAGAAGAGCAAAGAGTAAATGATGCTTTAGCAGAATTAGGTGGGCTAGTGAAAAAGCCAGAGGCAAACATTATTAAATTGCCTAATATTTCTGCTTCAGTTCCGCAACTGATTGCTGTAATTGAAGAGTTGCAAGGAAAAGGATATTCAATTCCTTCTTATCCTGATGCACCTGAAAATGCAAAGGATGAGGATGTAAAATCACGATACGACAAAATTAAAGGGTCGGCTGTAAATCCTGTGTTGCGTGAAGGTAATTCTGATAGAAGAGCGCCAAAGGCGGTAAAGAATTATGCAAAAGTAAATCCTCATTCTATGGGGGAGTGGAAGTCAACTTCTAAGTCGCATGTAGCTACAATGTCTGAAGGAGATTTCTTTCATAATGAAAAATCAGTATGTGTTGAAAATGCTACTAATGTAAAAATAGAATTATTTGCTGCTGATGGAGAGGTTGCAATGCTAAAGGCAAATACTCCTCTTTTAGCTAAGGAAATTATTGATTCATCTGTGATGAGCAAGAAAGCTTTGTTGTCATTTTTAGAGCATGAAATTAATGATGCTAAACAAAGCGGAATACTACTTTCTCTGCACATGAAAGCAACAATGATGAAGGTTTCTGACCCAATTATTTTTGCTCATGTTGTGCGTGTTTTCTTTAAAGAGTTAGTTGAAAAGCATGAGGCTACTTTTATTGAATTAGGAGTAGATTTTAAAAATGGTTTTGGTGATTTAATCAGTAAATTACAAAATACTTCAGCAGAAAAAAGAGCTGAGATTGAAGCTGATATTGCTTTAGCGTTTGAAAATAATGCAAACTTAGCAATGGTAGATTCTGACAAAGGAATTACGAACTTACATGTTCCTTCTGATGTTATTATTGATGCTTCTATGCCGGCTATGATTCGTACTTCTGGTCAGATGTGGAATAGAGATAGCAAAACGGAAGATACAAAGGCAATTATACCTGATAGTTCATATGCAAGTATTTATAGTGCAACTATTGATTTCTGTAAAGAAAATGGAGCTTTTGATCCTACTACTATGGGAACAGTTCCTAATGTTGGGCTTATGGCTCAAAAAGCTGAAGAGTACGGTTCACATGATAAAACATTTGAAATTCAAAAATCAGGAATTGTAAAAGTAAGTGATGCTGAAGGGAATATCTTACTTGAACATACAGTTGAAGAAGGTGATATTTGGAGAATGTGCCAAACAAAAGATGAGCCAATTAAGGATTGGGTGAAGCTTGCCGTAAATAGAGCAAAAGCTACTGAATGGCCAGCTATTTTTTGGTTGAATAAGGATAGAGCCCATGATGCTGAGGTTATTAAAAAAGTAAATTCTTACTTAAAGGATTATGATACTGCAGGATTAGATATTCAAATTTTAGATCCTTATGCTGCTTGTCAGTTTACACTTAAGCGTGTGAAAAATGGTGAGAATACTATTTCTGTTACTGGAAATGTATTGAGGGATTACTTAACAGATTTATTCCCAATTTTGGAATTGGGTACTTCTGCAAAAATGCTTTCTATCGTTCCGTTAATGAATGGTGGTGGTTTGTTCGAAACAGGTGCTGGAGGTTCTGCTCCAAAACATGTTCAGCAATTCACAAAGGAAGGGCATTTAAGATGGGATTCATTGGGTGAGTTTATGGCAATTGTTGTTTCATTAGAGCATTTGGCTGAGGTGAATGATAATCCTAAAGCAAAAATATTAGCTGATACTTTGGATACTGCAATTGAAAGTTTGTTGAAGAATGGAAAATCGCCAATGCGTAAGGTAGGGCAGTTGGATAACAGAGGTTCACATTTCTATTTAGCAATGTATTGGGCAAATGGTTTAGCTAAACAAACTGAAGATGCAACTTTAAAAGCAACATTCGAAACTGTGGCTGCTGATATGAAAGCTCAAGAGGATGAGATTATGTTTGAACTGAATAATGCACAAGGAAAAGTTGAAGATGTAAAAGGGTATTATTTTCCTGATGAAGCAACAACTTTTGCAGCTATGCGACCAAGTACTACCTTAAATACTATTGTAGATAATATATAGATGACTAATAAAGTCATGCTGAACTTGATTAACTTTGTTGAGCCTAAAGGTTTCAGTATCTATATTACATATATTAAGATTCTGAATTAAATTCAGAATGACATAAAAGATAAAAAAGCCGAGCATTTGCTCGGTTTTTTTATTTAAAAAAACTCTTGCTTAAAATTAATCAAGTATAACTTTTTACTTGCTCTAGTCATAGCAGTGTACAACCATCTTAGGTAGGATTTGTCTAGCATATCTTCAGTAAAATAACCTAAATCTACAAATACATTTTCCCATTGTCCTCCTTGTGATTTATGGCAGGTAATGGCATAGGCGAATTTTATTTGCAAGGCATTGAAGAATTCGTCTTCCTTAATTTTTTTGTTTATTTCCTTTTGTCCTTTGTAGTCCAAACCAACTTCTTGGTAAAGTTGTTTGTATTGATCGTAGGTTATTGCAGGGCTTTCGCTTGTTAAGGTGTCTAAAAGTAATATTACATCCAATTCCTTTTCATCAGGATAATCTACCATTTGTACACTTGCTTTAGCAAAACGGAAACCATAGCGTTCAATCGTTTCTTTTATTTTAACAACTTCAACAATATCCCCATTGGCAATAAATCCTGCTTTGCTGCTGTCATCTAGCCAAAAATAATTATTTCGCACAACCATCAGCATATCTCCAGTTGAGATTTCATTTTCTTGCCACCTAATTTTGGCTCTTATCTGCTGGTTGTATTGGTTAGCTCTTTTGTTAGATCGGCAAAGTACAGTGGTAGCATTTACTCCTTCATTGCTGTATGCTGTTTCCAATGCATCTTGTAAATCCTCACCAGTATTCAGGCGAACAACTTCTGCATTTGTTGCTAATTTAGGATAGGAATAATCATTAGTTGCAATTCTATTCCTAAGGTCAGTAGCGTTTTCTAGGATTAAAGAATCTTCCTTTTGCCTAACCACTTGGGTAAGTTCCTTGCAGATAACTTGTTTGCTATAATTCAGCTCTAGTTTATCTTCATCTAAAGCAGGGCTAATATCCAAATGAACAGGAGGGAGCTGAGCAGTATCACCAATTAAAATAAGTTTACAATCTTGTCCTTCATATACATATTCAATCAAATCATCCAAGAGGGAGCGATTTCCAAATCCTTTGTCTGAATTTTCAGGAATCATTGAGGCTTCATCTACTATAAATATAGTGTTGCTGTGGGTGTTTTCTTTAAGTGTGATAAAGGTGTTTCCACTCTTATTGGTTCTTATCCAGTAAATCTTTTTGTGTATTGTGCTTGCTGATTTTTTAGAATATTTTCCTAGAACTTTTGCGGCCCTTCCTGTTGGTGCCATCAGTACGGAACGCTTCCCTAAAATTGGTAAAGATTTTACTAAAGTAGAAACTAGAGTAGTTTTACCAGTTCCTGCATAACCCTTTAGTATAAAAATACTCCTGTTTCCTATAGTGCTAACAAAATCAGCAATATCAGTGATGAGTTCATCTTGTTCTGAAGTGGGAGTGAACGGGAAATGGAGTCTTAGTTTTTCTTGTAGTTTCTTGCTTTTCATTACAAGATATTTACTTCAGGATCTAAATTTATTCCGTATTTATCCTTTACTCTTTGTTGTACTTCTTTTGCTAAATTAATAATTTCAGTTCCGCTAGCATTTCCGTAATTTACTAAAACTAAGGCTTGGTTTTTGTGTACGCCAGCATCTGCTTTTCGGTAGCCTTTTAGTCCTGCATTGTCAATAAGCCATCCAGCAGCAATTTTGGTTTTGCTTTCTGAAATTGTATAGCCTACCATTTCTGGGAATTCTTTTTTCAGTTTCTCAAACTCACTCGTTTCAATAATAGGATTTTTAAAGAAACTTCCACTATTCCCTAATACTTTTGGGTCAGGTAATTTACTGCTCCTTATGTTAATTACAGCCTGTGCAATACTTGAAGGAGAAGCTTCTTTTTTAAGGAGTTTTAGCTCCTCAGTTATTGCGCCATATTTAATGTTGTTTAGTGGTGTTTTACTGAGTTGGTATACTACTTGAGTAATAACTACTTTCCCTTTTAGTTCTTCTTTAAAAATAGAATTTCTATACCCAAACTTACATTCTTTATTTGTGATTTCTTTTTTTGTACCCGTTTCAATTTCAATATAACTAACTTTTGTTATTACATCTTTTACTTCTGTGCCATAAGCACCAATATTTTGCATAGGTGAAGCCCCAATTAATCCTGGAATTAATGCTAAATTTTCTATTCCTGAGAGATTTTGATTGATACTCCACAAAACAAAGTCGTGCCAAACCTCTCCAGCACCCACAGTAATACTTACACTTTGTTCGTCCTCATAAGCTATATCAATTCCTTTTATATCATTAGCTAACACTATTCCTTCAAAATCTTGTGTAAGTAAAATATTACTTCCTCCTCCTAAAATAAAAAGAGGCTCGGTTTTACAAATTTTATTTCTTAATAGTGCTATTAATTCAGATTCAGAACTAAAGCTTGCAAAATATTTTGCACTTGCATCTATACCAAAAGTATTATGATTTTTTAGGCAGTAATCTTCTTGAATATTACTCATGATCCATTACAATTTCACTTATTTTCTGATTTGCACATTGTAGGGTTCTTGCCTTGTATTTTTTTATGATTGAATAATCGTGTGTCGCAATTAAAATAGTAGTACCTTTTGCATTAATTTCTTGCAATAATTCAATTATTTTATTTGATTTTTCAGGGTCAAGATTACCTGTTGGTTCATCTGCTAAAATAATTTCAGGGTTATTTAAAAGTGAACGAGCAATAGCTGCTCTTTGTTGTTCTCCTCCTGATAATGCATAGGGCATTTTATCTTTTACATCATTAAGGTGTACACTTTTCAATACTTCATTTATTCGGTCACTAATTTTTGTTTTATCTTTCCATCCTGTAGCTTTTAGTACAAAGGATAAGTTTTCAAAAACATTCCTGTCAGATAATAATTGAAAATCTTGAAATACAATCCCTAGTTTTCTTCTTAAATTTGGAATCTCTTTTGCTTTAATCTTATTGAGGTCAATTTCAGTAAGTGATATGTTTCCAGCACTTACTTTTAGTTCCCCATACAATGCTTTTAGCAATGAACTTTTTCCACTACCTGTTTCACCAATCAAATATAAAAAATCTCCAGCATTTACTTTTAAGGTAATATTACTAAATACTTGATGATTCATTTGGTGAATGTCTACACCTTCCAGATTGATGATTGGTTTATTCATTTTCGCTATAATATTTGTGGATTTTCCCATAAGGTATGCTTTTTAATAAAGCCATAATCCCTTTTGATTCTTCTTCCAAATTATTTTTTTTAAGTCCAACTTCCTGTTGGCTTAGCCTGAAATAGGCGCGTAAGGTCATTTGTTCATCTCTAATTTGTACAAAGTCAGGGATGGTTTTTGTTCCTTTTATTTTTAAGATATATAACACTAAGGCAAATTAAAAAATTTATTGCTCATAAAACGATAATTTGAAGTAATAATTGTTAGAAAATGCTGTTGAAAACTTCAAAGTTCTGTTTTTAGCACAAAGCCTAATTTGGGTACTTTTAAATCTGATAAGAAATTCTATGCCTAAAATTATAAAGTTCATCCTTCTATTACTACTTTGTAGTGTCAATCTTAAAGCTCAAAATGCTAAATCAAATGAAGCTAGTGCTTTGTTCCTGGAAGGAAAATACAGTGCTGCTCAAGCTTTGTTTCAACAATTAATTATTGATAATGGAGCTGATGAAAATGCGCATTACTATAATGCAAAGTGTTCTAAGGAGCTGTTTTCTTCAGATGCAATATTCTTGTACGAACAGTTTTTAAGAGATTTTCCTTTTGCCTCTTTTAAAGATGAGGTGAATGAAGATTTGGCATTACTTTATTACAGAGGTCAGGAGTATGATAAGGCAATAGATTATTTATTGAATTTGAAAGATATAGATAAGCAGCCTCATTTAATTTTCAAGTTAGCTTATGCTAATTTTAGTATTGATTCCTTGGAAGAATCTCAGTATTATTTTTCAAAATTAATCAATACGGAAAGTAAATATGCAGCAACTGCCCAGTATTACTCTGCATATATCGCTTATGAAAACGGCTTGTACAAAACAGCATTAAATGGTTTTAAACAGTTAGTTGCTGATGAACAATTTGGTGCAATTGCTCCTTATTATATTACTCAAATTTACTTTTTTCAGCAAAGCTACAAGCAGTTAATTGCATTTGCATCACCACTTATTGAAAGCGTTATTCCTTCAAGAAAGGCAGAAGTAAATCGTTTGCTGGCAGAAGCATATTATCGTACTGAAGATTATGAGAATGCTATTGTTCATTTTAAGGCCTATGTTCAACAGGGTGAACAGGTAAATCCAATTGTACATTTTTTATTAGGTCAATCGTATTTTAAAATCAGTCAATATGAAAATGCAATTGATAATTTAGAAAAAGTGAGCAATACGGCTGATAGTATTGCTCAGCATGCTACTTATTGTTTGGGGGCTTCTTATTTGCAGCTTCAGCAGTTTAACTATGCATTACAAGCTTTTAAAAAATCAGCTACTTATGATTATGATTTGCAAGTTAAGGAAGATGCATTTTATAATTATGCAAAATTATCCTATCAGTTGGATTTACCTTTTGATAATACATTGGAAGTGCTTAAAACTTATTTGGAAAAGTATGATAATGCATTGCATAAAAAAGAGATTGAAACTTTAATGGTTCAAACCTTTCAGGGTAGCAGTAAGTATGATGAGGCTTTTGAGGCTTTAAAAGATATTCATTTACCAAATAATGAGCAGCAAAAATCCATGCAGCAACTGGCTTTCTTTTTAGGTGTTAAACAGTATAATAATTCTGCTTATAAAATTGGGCTTACTTATTTTCAGTTAGCTACTCAATACCCTGTGGATGATAAAATAGCTTATGTAAATGATTTTTGGTTGGCGGATTGTTATTATCAGTTAAATAATTTTGAAAAATCAGCTGAAATATACACTAGTCTGGCAGTGAATAGTACTGCTGACTTAGAAGTCTATAATAGTCTAAAACAATACAATTTAGCTTATGCTTATTTTCAGCAAAGCGAGTATGCTTTGGCAAATACTTACTTCAGGAAATATGAAAAACTAACTGCTGATAGCATGCATTTAAATGATACTTATTTGAGAGTTGCAGATTGCTTTTTTATGACTAAGGAATATTCTTTATCGGAGAAATATTATGAAAAGGCAATTGCTTATTCCTTGTTTGATGGGGATTATGCAATCTATAAGCGTTCGGTTGCTTTAGGTTTGGTAGGAAAAAATACTTCCAAAGTTAAGTTGTTGAATCAACTGACTAATGATTTTTTAACATCAGCTTATTATGATAATGCATTATATGATTTGGCGCGTTATTATAAAAATAATGCCAAGAATGATTTGGCGCTTTCTTATTATGATAAACTCTTAGAACAAACGAGTGATGAGCAGTTTATTGCTGATGCTCACTTGAGTAAGGGAATGATTTATTTTAATAGTAGCAATGTAAATGAGGCCATTACATCTTTCTTGTTTGTGGTAAATAATTTTCAGCAGACAGTTTATTTTAAAGAAGCATTATCAGGATTGCAGGCGGCTTATGTGAGTTTGGCTAAGGTGGATGAGTATCTGGCTGTTGTTAATGGATTGCCTGAAATAAGCATCAGTAAGGCGGAGCAAGATTCCTTGACTTATAATACAGCATTTATGAAATTCTCTGAAGGAGAATATGAAGTTGCACAAAGAACTTTTAATCAGTATTTTGAGAAATTTGAAAAAGGCATATTTAAAATAGATGCAACTTATTATAATGCTTTATCTTCTTTAAAAACTGGTGATACCGCTAGTGCAGTTTTGATGTATACTGAATTGATTGCTGTTTCCAATGCAGAATATCAGCAAGTGGCTTTAAGTTTTTTGGCTCGTAAATATTATGCAGAAGATGATTATGCAAACTCAAATATCTATTATCAAACTTTAGAAAAAGTAGCGACTTATAACGCTTTAAAGCGTGAGTCTATTATCCGTTTGATGTACGGTAATGAAAAAACGAATACTGACCTTGCTTATAAATATGCTAAACAGGTAGTTAATTTGGATAAAACAGATGATTGGCTTTTGAGTAAAGCTAAGATCATTATTGCTCGTTATCAATTTGCTGGCGGAAATTATGCGAAATCCAAAATTACTTTTGAAAAAGTAGTCGAGCTGTCTGCTTATGATGAGGGTGCTGAAGCTAAATATCATTTGGCTTATCTTACTTATTTGGATGATAGCTTGGTTGTGGCTGAAAAAATGATTTTTGAGTTGTCAGAAAATTATAGTAGTGATTATTTTATTGTCAAGGCATTTATTCTGTTGGCGGATATTTATGTGTTGCAGGAAAATGATTTTCAGGCTAAGGCAACTTTGGAAAGTATTATTGATAATCATGAAGGAGAAGAATTGCTAAATATAGCTCGTAAAAAATGGGAGTTAATTGTTGAGAGAGAAAGTTTGGAAAATGAAATAAAAGAAGAACCTCAGAGTTTTATTGAAATATCAGAAGAAGAATTTGATTATGATTTGGAAGAATTTTTGGTTGAAGAAATAATTGATGAAGATTATAAGGTAGTAGCTCCTGATACTTTGTTTGAACTTAAAAAAGATAGCATAGAGTTAATTCACGAAAAAATTGAAACAGATGAAATTGAATAAAATAATAGCAGTGCTTTTATTGAGTACTACTCAGCTTTTAGCACAAGATATTGGTACAACTGAAGTAAAGGTGATGGAAGGATTTAAACCAACTATTCCTGAGGCAAGTCGCCTAAATGAAAAAGCAACTTTTGCGGACACAACTAAAAAAGACCGAACACAAGAGTATGCTGTTATTGCTACTGATTTAAAATCGGACTATAAAACAAGGCCTTTAAAAGCAGCAAAAGTAAAGGCGGATAAAATCCCGCAATTATATGGTACAAAAGTGGGGGTAGCTTTTGGAAATGCTTTTACAACAAAAGCAAGTATTGTGCACAATAGTAAACGCTCCAAAACTTTGAGTTATGGAATTCTGTTGAATCACTTTGCAAATAAGTATGATGTAGATTATGTTACATCAACTAAGTTTTCAAACACTGCAAAAAACAGCAAAAACACTATACATCTTTATGGGAAGAAAATAAGTGTGTCCCATATTTTTATGGTAAATTTGGATTATGATAGGAGAACAGCAAATTGGATTGAACAAAACCCTGCTTTAAATCCAGACTACAGAGGGATTGTTAATCGTTTTGCATACACAAAACTTTCTCTTTCCCATATTTCCAAAGAGTTGGCGGCCGATAAATTAAAACACCACACTACTTTTTTTGTTTCTGATTTGAATGAGCTTTCTGAAAATCAAATCCACTTGAGTACGAATTTAAACAAAACGATAAGGGGTTTACCTTTTGCTTTGGAAATTGAGTTGAACGATTATTTGAATTATAATAATCCTGACTATAAGGGTGAAAATGCTAGTGTTCAGTCGCTTCATTTTTCACCTTCTACTTCATTTATAAAATATGGGGTTGATTTTGATTTAGGAGTGGAATTCCATTATTTATCGGACGGCACACCTTTTGAGGTTTTTCCGCAAATTAAGGCGACTAAAGAGCTTGTGAAAGATGTTTTATTGGTGTATGGTGGTTTGCGTCATAGCGAGCAAAGACATACGCTCAAATTGCTTTCTGATGAGAATCCTTATATTCATTCCTATGGAACAAACCAGGCTGTTTTTGCTGGAAAATCGATCTTACAAACTCTAAAAACAACCGATACTGACGAAATATATGTTGCAATGCGTAATGTGTTGGGTAAAGGTGAAGTGTTTGAAGGGAGTGTAGCTTATGGTACAGTTGATAATTTTGCTGAGTTTGTTGGTGTTACAAATGGCAGTTACAATCGTTTTAGGGTAGATTATAGAAATGTAAAGCAATTCCATATTAAAGCGAATTATGATAGAAAAATAAATAATATGATCAACTTAACAGCAAATGCTGATTATTACAAGTGGAATAAAGAAGTTTATCACAAGTCTAATTTCACTTGTGCTATTAGTACTCCTGTTAATTTGAGAGATAAAATAAAAGTTACTCCATCAGTAAATTATGTGGGAAGTAGGTATGCGGTTAAATATCCTTTTCCAGAATCCAATTTTGCTGATGTGGTTGATGATGTAGAGCTTCCTTCTCAATTTCATGTGAATCTATCTTTTTATTATTCTTACAGTAAACAACTTTCGGCCTATGTACAGTTGAACAACCTCACCAACTCCAAACAAGATATGTGGAGAGATTATCGTGAAGTTGGTTTTAATGGTCTTTTTGGGCTTAATTATTCCTTCTAATTTTATCAACATTTGTTGAAAAACTCCTTTTAATTTTCATGCTTTTTTGGGTGCTTTAACTCATTGTATAATTGTATATTTGTCTGTTTTAAAAAAATAGAGAAAATAATTCAATTTTATGAGTGAAGAAAATAAAAATCAAGACTATAGTGCGGATAATATCCAAGTACTTGAAGGGTTAGAGGCGGTTCGTAAAAGACCAGCCATGTATATTGGTGATATTGGACTGAAGGGTTTACATCATTTAGTATATGAAGTAGTGGATAATTCAATTGATGAGGCACTTGCTGGACATTGTTCGCATATCGATTGTTTTATTAATGAAAATAACTCAATTACAGTAACAGATAATGGGAGAGGGATTCCAACAGGAATGCATGAAAAAGAAGGTCGTTCTGCTTTAGAAGTGGTGATGACGGTACTGCATGCTGGGGGTAAATTTGATAAAGGTTCTTACAAGGTTTCTGGTGGACTGCATGGTGTTGGTGTTTCTTGTGTGAATGCACTTTCTTCCGATTTAAGAGTTGAGGTGCACAGAGAAGGGAAAGTATTTGAACAAGAATATAAAATTGGTGCGCCACAATATGATGTGCGTGAAATAGGAACGACTGATATTACAGGAACAAGGGTTACTTTCTTGCCAGATGCTTCCATTTTTGAAGATACAATTTATCATTTTGATATTATTGTGGCTCGTTTAAGAGAGTTGGCTTTCTTGAATAAAGGGATTCACCTTTCTATTACAGATAAAAGAAGAAAGGATGATGACGGAGAGTTTGTAAAAGAAGAATTTTATTCTGAAGGAGGATTGAAAGAATTTGTTTCATTTTTAGATGAAACAAGAGATTCTATTTTAGAAGATGTAATTTATATTGATGGCGAAAGAGATGGTGTTCCAGTTGAGGTAGCAATGGTTTACAATACTTCCTATACTGAGAATGTACATTCTTATGTAAATAACATTAATACGCATGAAGGAGGTACTCATCTTTCAGGATTTAGAAGAGGACTTACGCGTACGCTTAAAAAATATGCAGATGGTTCAGGCTTACTTAAAAAAGTAAAATTTGAAATTTCTGGAGATGATTTTAGAGAAGGATTGACAGCTGTAATTTCTGTAAAAGTAATGGAGCCTCAGTTTGAAGGGCAAACGAAAACAAAATTAGGAAATAAGGAAGTTACTTCTGCAGTTTCACAATCGGTAAGTGATATGCTTACTTTCTATTTGGAAGAAAATCCTGACCAAGCAAGAAGAATTGTACAGAAGGTAATCTTGGCTGCAACTGCCCGTAATGCTGCAACTAAGGCAAGAGAAATGGTGCAGAGAAAGAGTGTGCTTACAGGTTCTGGTTTACCTGGAAAATTATCTGATTGTTCGGAAAAAGATCCTGCAAAATGTGAAATTTTCTTAGTAGAGGGAGATTCGGCAGGTGGTACAGCAAAGCAAGGTAGGGACAGACATTTTCAAGCAATTTTACCTTTAAGGGGGAAGATTTTAAATGTTGAAAAAGCTATGCAACATAAAGTATTCGAAAATGAGGAAATCAAGAATATGTTTAAGGCGCTTGGTGTTTCTATCGGTACTCTTGATGATGAAAGAGAATTAAACATTGATAAGTTAAGGTATCATAAAGTAGTAGTCATGACGGATGCGGATATTGATGGATCTCATATTGCTACTTTATTATTGACTTTCTTTTTCCGTTTCTTAAAACCACTTATTGAGCAAGGATATGTTTATATTGCTACTCCACCTTTATACCTCTTAAAAAGAGGGAAAGATCATAGATATTGTTGGGATGAAGATCAAAGAGAATTAATGGTTCAAGAGATGAAGGGTGGTAAGGATGTAAATGTAATAATACAAAGGTATAAAGGGCTTGGGGAAATGAATGCTTCACAGCTTTGGGATACTACGCTAAATCCTGAATTCAGAACGCTTAAGCAAGTTACTATTGATAATGCAGCTGAAGCTGATAGAGTATTTTCTATGTTAATGGGTGATGAAGTTCCGCCAAGGAGAGCCTTTATTGAAGCAAATGCTAAATATGCTAATATTGACGCTTAAGACAGAGGCAAGTGACTAGAGAAAAATACAACCCCTAGTGGCTAAAAACTAAAAACTGTTGTCATCCTGAACATTAGTTGAAGGATCTCGTTTTTGAACATTTTTTTTCGACTTAAAAAACAAAATAATCAAATAAACAAATATATAATGAAAGTTACAGTAGTAGGAGCAGGAGCAGTAGGAGCAAGTTGTGCGGAATATATCGCGATAAAAAACTTTGCATCAGAGGTAGTATTAGTAGATATTAAAGAAAATTTTGCTGAAGGAAAGGCAATGGATTTAATGCAAACTGCATCTTTAAACGGGTTTGATACTAAAATTACAGGTTCAACTAATGATTATTCTAAAACTGCAGGAAGTAATATTGCAGTTATTACTTCAGGGATTCCTAGAAAACCAGGAATGACAAGAGAAGAATTAATTGGAATTAATGCAGGGATTGTAAAATCTGTTTCTGAACAATTGATTAAATATTCTCCTGATGTAATTTTAATCATTGTGAGTAATCCTATGGATACTATGACTTATTTAGCACACAAAGTAACTGGTTTGCCAAAAAACAGAATTATTGGTATGGGTGGTGCTTTGGATTCTGCAAGATTCCAATACCGTTTGGCAGAGGCAATGGAGTGCCCAATGTCTGATATTGATGGTATGGTAATTGGTGGTCATTCTGACAAAGGAATGGTGCCTTTAACGCGTTTAGCATCTAGAAATTCAGTAAGAATTTCAGAATTCTTACCTGCTGAAAGGTTGCAGAAAGTATTGGAAGATACTAAGGTTGGTGGAGCTACATTGACAGGAATGTTAGGTACTTCAGCTTGGTACGCGCCAGGTGCTGCAGTTTCTTCATTAGTTCAGTCTATTGCTTGTGATCAGAAAAAAATGTTCCCTTGTTCAGTATTGTTGGAAGGTGAGTTTGGTTTGAATGACTTATGTATTGGTGTGCCGGTTATCTTAGGTAAAAACGGGATAGAAAAGATAGTTGAAATCAACTTGGATGAGGAAGAATTAAGTCAGTTGAGAGCTTCTGCAGAGGGAGTAAAAGCAACAAACACTTTACTAAACGATTTAAATTTATAATATTTACCAATTAGTGTTGCTGATTAAAGAAAACTTTCTATTTTTGCAGCCCTAATTTAAGAAGATACAATTATGAGAAAAGACATACATCCAGATAATTACAGATTTTGCGTATTCAAAGATATGTCAACTGAATTCACAATGTTAACTAAGTCTTGCATTGAAACTAATGATAAAATTAAGTGGGAAGATGGTAATGAATACCCATTAGTAAAAATGGAGATTTCTTCTGATTCTCATCCTTTTTACACTGGTAAAGCAAAACTTATTGATACTGCTGGAAGAATTGATAAATTTAAAAACAAATACAAGAAATTCGCAAAATAATCGAATTTTAAGCTATAGTAAAAGCCCGCACATTTGTGTGGGCTTTTTTTTTAACTTTGCTTTTATGAATATTATTCTTTTTGATAACAATAGAGAAAATTATTATCCCTTAATAGATACTTCTTTTTTCTGTAAATTTAATTTAGAAAATCTAATTAATAAAGTTGTGTTGCTAAAAATAAGTGCATATGTTAGATAGGAAAGTAATTGATAATTTTAAGAATGTAAAGTTAGGATTATCAATTCCTCCTTTTTGCTTTTTGTTTTTACTAGCTTGTTATTTTTTTATTTTTAATGAGGGAGAAAACTACATTGATGGCTATATAAATATCCAAGAAGATTTGTTTTTCTATCTCAATGGTAAATT
>Ga0257120_1001199_pt1 | contig 17489 bp, 17 predicted proteins | sample SI106_10metaG_FD_190153 | JGI IMG/M metagenome (GOLD analysis project Ga0257120, IMG submission 190153) | Marine microbial communities from Saanich Inlet, British Columbia, Canada - SI106_10 | ecosystem: Environmental > Aquatic > Marine > Inlet | place: Canada: British Columbia | collected... | reverse complement strand
TCGTCCCTAAGACAGAGAAGCAAGGTGATCTTATCAATGCTATCACTAATGCAAACCAAGTGATTGTGTTTGGACCAGCAGGGACTGGTAAGACTTACGTAACTACAACAATGGCAGCTGACCTTTACACCAAGAAAGACATTGACAAGATCGTTATTACTCGTCCTATGGTCTCAGTAGGTAAGGACATCGGTATCCTTCCAGGTGATCTAGGGGATAAGGTAGCTCCTTGGGCGCTCCCTGTTCTTGACGTACTCACCAAGCACTTAGGTAAAGGTGCTGTTGAGACTGGCATCAAGGCTGGTAACATTGAGGTCGCACCTCTAGCCCTCATGCGGGGACGGTCCTTTGATGACGCTTTCATTATCGTAGACGAGACACAGAACATTACCATCGAAGAGTTAAAGATGCTGATGACCCGTGTAGGTGAAGGTTCAACTATTGTACTCAACGGTGACGTACAGCAGTCAGACCTTAAGACAACAGATGGTTTAACAGTCATCACCAAGTTAGCTATCAAACACAACATGAACGTACCTATTGTCGAGTTCGACCTTGACGACATCGTTCGCTCAGATATCTGCGCACAGTGGGTACGGGTATTCTATAAAGAGAAGATATGACTTCGTGCCACTGGTGTGGTGGTAACACCTACAGGGGTTATATATGTAAGTTCTGTGGCGGGGACGTACTGGGAAGAGACAAAGGAGAGAAGATGACACAAGACAATAACAATATAGTAAACGAACCTAAACACTACGCTAGGTGGGTAATAGAACCAATCACCTACATCATGCTCAATGGCTTTGAGTTCTGGCGCGGTAATATCGTCAAGTATGCTAGTAGGGCTGGGTTCAAGCTATACGAAGGTAAGACTCAAGAGGAGTCAGAGATCATCGACTTACAGAAAGTGATCAGGTACTCTGAGATGAGGATTAACCAAATCAACAAGAAGGATAAACTCTAATGTTTAAACGTATCTTAACCACTATGGGCTTAATCACAGCCTTGGTCTCACCAGCTGCAGCAGCAGTAGTTTACGATGATACAACTAAGAACTTAACGATAACAGGGCGGACCAATAACTTCCAAGCATCTTCTGTCTATCGTTACTTGCGAGACAACGATGTCTTAACTGTGACACTACAGGGAGATGGAGGAGATTACTATGCCGGTCTTCGTATAGGTCGGTTGATAGAAGCGGAGGGATCAGTAGTTGTCATCCCAGCCAACCAGAGGTGTGTATCAGCCTGTGCATTTGCTGCGCTAGGAGGGGATAGGGTTATAGTGGACGGAGAGCTTTGGTTCCATACACCGTACCTCACGTCTGTACCGACCACCGTTACTATACTAGGGATAACCCAGATGTTTGGTAGAGCCTACGTAGACATGACTAGTTACCTTGCAATGATGGGTATTCCAATGTCGTTTGGTCATGACCTCCTAGTTCGCACTACAACTTCAAAGTTTGTTGTTATTGACGATGGTGCTCAGATCGACCGTATCAGAGCTACTGAAACACTTTGGGGTAAGGCTATCTACGAATACCGTTATGCAACAACAGGAGGATAACTAATGTTTCTATTCTTTAAGCAAAAGCAGTGGGCCTTATGGTCCTGGGGAGGGTCCATAGCGATCCTCCTAACCCTCTGGTATCAAGTACAGTTAGACGTACAGATCAACGAATGGTTCGGCTCCTTCTATGACATGATCCAGCAAGCACTTAAAGGTGAAGGAGATATTACACTTACTCAGTACTTCGGAGAGCTATCAACATTCGGTAAGATTGCAGCTATCTACATTGCTGTAGCCTTATCAGTTAGCTTCTTCACACAGCACTGGTTGTTCCGCTGGCGTACCTCTATGGTTGAGTACTACCACAGGTTATACCACAAGGCTAGGGACATTGAGGGGGCCTCACAGCGAGTCCAAGAGGACACTGTTAAGTTCTCTAGGATCATGGAAGGCTTAGGCGTTTCCTTCGTTGAGAGCATCATGGTTCTTGTAGCCTTCTTCCCAATCCTAATGAGCTTGTCTGCAGGTGTTGTAGTGTCCTTCTTCGGTGAGTGGCCATATGGTCTAGTAGCCTCAGCTATCATCTGGTCAGCAGGTATTACTATTATCCTGTTGGTTGTTGGTCAGCTACTACGTCTTGTAAACATTGAGTACGACATCCAAGCTAAGGAAGCAGCCTACCGTAAAGTATTGGTTGTAGCAGAGGATGATGGTACAGTTCGACCTAAGACACTTAATGAAGTGTTCGACAGTGTTCGTAAGATACACTACACCAACTACGCTAGATACGCAGTGTTTAATGTAGCTCGATTGTCTTGCCTACAGGCTAACGTACTTGTAGGCTATGTGGTATTGGCTCCAGCTATTGTTAGTGGTGCTATTACTCTTGGAGTTATGCAACAAATCCTTCGTGCCTTTGGACGTGTAGAGGGTTCCATGATGTACCTATTCAAGTCATGGTCTACAATCATTGAGCTTCTATCTGTTTATAAACGTCTACGTGAGTTTGAACGTAAGATTGATACTACTCCTTAAGTCTTTAGAAAGGACTAACCTATGTTTACTGACCTACTTAATGCAGCTAAGAAAACACCAGCTAAGAAACCAGCAGTTAAGAAAACACCAGCTAAGAAACCAGTAACCCCTAAGGCAGTTAGAAAGGAACCAGTAGCAGCTCCAGTAGTCTGTAAGACATGTAACCCACCAGAGCCTGTACCTGATATGAAAGCACCAGGATCGTACCTTCGAGAGAATGGTATCATGATGCTAGTAGATAAGTTTGATCAAGAGAAGATCATGCCACTGGTAGCACAGATTTACGAGTACAACCTAATGCCTGATGAGATTCAACCATCTCAACTTACTCTCATCATTAACAGCCCAGGTGGTTCAGTACACTCCGCCTTCCACCTTATTGATGCGATGATGATGTCAGAGATTCCTATCGTTACTATCGGTAAAGGTCTCGTAGCCTCCTGTGGTGTACTGACCATCATGGCAGGTGATCGGAGGTTGGTGACACACAACACGTCCGTTATGTCACATCAGTACAGCTGGGGATCACGGGGTAAGGAGCATGAGTTACAAGGTATCGTCAAAGAGTTCGATATGGCAAGCTCACGTATGGTTGAGCACTACAAGAAGTGCACTAAGAAGTCAGAGAAATACATTCGTAAGCATCTTCTACACCCAACCGACGAATGGTTGACCCCTGCAGAGTGTGTTAAACATGGTATTGTTGATCAAGTCGTTGACACTTACTAAATAGTACTTGACAGGGGGGTGTATATATGGTATACATCTCCTAATAGGTAACCATTAAAGGAACATCTAAGATGGCCCCTAAACGTAAGAAGCCCCCTACTATTGAGCAGGAGGCTAAAGACTTCGTTAAGTCTAATAAGAATACAACCGCGAAGGTTCTCGATGAAGGTCTCTCCCCGTCACGAGTACAACTAGCAGCTTCAGCATTAGCTGGGCTGTTAGCTTCCGGTAGTAGAGCACGAGCAGAAGAACTCGTGGAGGAGGCTTACAGGTATGCAGACCTGCTCCTCAAACATAAAGACTAAAGACTAACTAATAGCCCCCCTTCCTTAATTGGTCGGGGGGTTTTTCTTCGTTTGTACTACTTTACGGATGCGAAGTACTTCTGGCTGACTTCTTCTACATGCTTAGATGTATCCATAGTTGTCTTGAGGATGTTGATCTGGCCGTAAGTGAGGTCACCTAGTTCACCCGAAAGACCTGATTCCTTCATACCATCCCTTATCTCTGCAGTGGTATAGTCCTCAGTAAGCTCAACCAGTGGGTAGAAGGTAGACTCCTCCCCAGTGTACTCAGTAGCTAAACGGTGACGCGCAGTGTCCTTGATCTGGCCAATGATAAGCTCCCAAGACTGTCTCTTATCGTCTGTGGCTAAGACACGGAAGTTAGGGTCAGCTACCAAAGATTCAGCTGCCCGATCAAGCTGCTCAAACATCATACGTTTGTACTCATTGGAGGCACCCGCTGCAAGCTTACCAGTGATGTACTCTCCATCGTACTTCCAGGAGTCGTAAGCCAGCATGTTCATAACACGTAGAATGTTAGTGTGGCTCACGGTACGGATACCCATTACACCAGCCAGCTTAGGGTCTTTCTCCCCCTCACTGGAACTTACAAGAGCCTCGTTGAAGGGTTCACCTGTTAAGGCTTCGACTACGTGACTGAAGTAGGTCAGGGACTTACCTAGGTACGCATTACCGTCCTTAATGTTCTGAGGGGCCATGTCTGTACCCATCGCTAAGCCAAACACAACGTTGACAGGTTCGAATGAACGAGTGAAACCAGCTACAGCTTGAGAACCCACACTACCTACAGTTTCACCACCCTTAGCTAGAGCTAACTCTACGTCACCTTCTAGTAACGCCATTGCAGAGTCTACGACTAACCCCCCAGTATTTGACAAGTTACGAGTTAGACCACCTATTCCGAAGTCTTTAGCAACCTGTTGAACCAACTCTTTAGGTGGTTTCTCACCAGAGGTTACGTAGGACAACATACGGCCAGCTGCTATGAAGGCCGACAAAGGGTAGTCATACTTCTGGTTGACGACTTGACCTGTTAGTGGGTCAACACTGTCGTACATACCCAATCCTTGACTACGCTTCTCTGACTCATTCATAGACATAGCCGTTATCAAACCACCAGCAATAGCCCCACTGATAATCAACTCACCATGTGTCTTGTCTGGGTACTTACCAGCAAGTTTGAGGACGTTACCTAGGACTGGGGTGTTCTTGACAGTGAAGTCAATAGTGTTATTGAAGAAGCGTCCGAAAGGAACCATCATACCAAGTCCAGGCATGTTACGGGCATCCTCGATAGCACCAGCGACTTCACCGATAAGACCGCCCCCCTTATATGACTTAGAGAAGGTGTGTTCCTGTATCTTATCCATAGTCCCTTCCAAGAGACTTCTGTACTCCTTGGTAGCCATCACTGACCGGACACCCTCCTGTGTGTAGAACTCATTGTAACCCTTACCGAAGGCTGCTCTGAGACCCTTGTCCATCTGGTACATGTACTCAACAGACTTAGTTAGGGAGTCCTGTGCCTCCACGAAGGTAAGCTTTTGGAGCAGACCTAAGATATCCTCAGAACCCCGCCCGACAGCAGTACGACCTAAGATATCCTCAGCAGAAGAAGCGATGTCAATACCACCTGATTGAGCTTGTTGGATACGCTTTAGGAAGTCCCCGTGCTCAAGTAAAGCTGACTTAAAGGCTGCGTATGTCTGGTCAGTATCCGCCATGAACTTCATCTTCTGCACGTTAGCTAGAAGGAAAGCCTTACCTACATTAAGATCATTAATACCTTTATCACCAGTACCTGTCAACCTTTTCAGACCACCTGTACCTAAGTGCATAAAGCCTCTTACAATGTCGTTAGTTGAACCTATGGTAGACGAAGCTCCCCAACCTAGTACGTTGATAAAAGAAGTAGAAGGGTGTGACACTAGTGCTCGAATGTAGCGGTTCTGTCCAGCAGAAATAGCTTTAACGACCTTGTTACCGCCTTTAACAGCGTCCTTCTTGATAATACCTGTACCTAATGCAAACTGTGTAAAGTCCTCAATGTCCAAGTCCTTGATGTCAACACCAATCTTCTTAGCGAAGTTACCCATAGCACCCATAGAGCGGCCTACGTTACTCATCTTACGAGCAAAGGCTTGAGAGAAGGTAGCAGGGCTAACTTCATCGAGGACAGTCATTACACCCTTCTCGTCTACGAACTCACGTAGTCCTTTAAGCTTAACCCCAGAGGTAGCTTCGAAGGTCTTAACTAGTTTAGTTACATCTTCAGCATCCATATCAGCAATGAAGTCAGAGACCCAGTTGGACACCTTATCAGCGTCATCTCTCTTTGTCCAGAAGAAGCCTTGCTCAGTCATGTTCTGACCTAAGCCTTTAAAGATGACATTACCGTCTTTATCATTCACACCATTGAGCAGCTCTAGGAAGAAGTCAGTATCTTGAACATCCATCTCAGAACCAGCTTTAACTTTAGAGGTCCAAGAGGAGCCACTCTCTACAAGTTTATCGTAGTTATCTTTAAGTGAGTCTTGGATACCATCTGCAACACGTTTGTGTGAAGAGGCTTCAATAGAATCACTCACCAGTGCGGAGCCAGACCAACCCCGTGTAGCTACCTTTCCAGCGACTACACCACCCATAGCTAAGGAAGCCACAGCGGCCAACCCAACAGCGTAAGGGTTCACCTCCTCCTGCACACCAGCCTGGACGAGTTGGTCCTGGTATAGGTACTCAAAACCTGATCCAGCAATGGCATCGGACATAGCAGAAGCGCCAATCTCACGAAGACCAGCGGCATTAAGGACTCTACGACCAGCTGATGTGGTAGCCATTGTTGCTGCGTAACGAGCTACATCGTCTGTACCATGCTTTATAGCCTCAGCTTGTGCTCTGCGACCAATCTCTTTAGATAGAGCCAACACGGACTTCTCAGAGGCACCAGCAGCTAGACGCTTTCTAGCCTCAGCCATAACGAACTTCTCCATCACACGGACACCAGCTTTAACACCGACACCACCAGCAACCTTGCCAACACCTAGAGACACAAGGTTAATTGGGTCTAGTACAACAGTACGTACCGAGCGTCCAACAGTTGTTGCCTTTTCACTGAGTGATGTCTCCTCAGAGGACACTTCAGCCATAGCTTCATATAAGGCATACTGTGTTCCCATGATTTGCATACGATCAGGGTCTTCAGACTTAACTACGTCCATCATATACGCAGTCTCAGATAGAACTCTAGTAGAGTTACTAAGGTAGACCCCTGTTCGGTTATTCAACCACTTAGCTACAACGTCCTCACGGGACTCACCTTCAATAGCTTGGATACCATACCTATCCTTCATAGCAGCTAGGATATGAGGGTAGTACTTGTCGTCTACTAGGTCGTCCTCTGAATACGAACCAGGGACTACCCCTACAGGGAGTAAGGAGTCATGGGGGTTGACAGTTTCATCAGGTATAAACTGGTAGGAAGATGAAGGTTCAACTTCTTCATCAGGTATAAACTGGTAGGAAGATGAAGGTTCAACTTCTTCATCAGGTATAAACTGGTAGGAAGGGGCCTCCTCAACGACAGGCTCCTCAACAGGTTCAGTTACAGGTGCAGCAGCAGGTGCAGCAACAGGGAGCGCCTTAACGCTCTCTGCTACATTATCAACAACATTACCTAGTTCGTCCTTCTCAGCTGCTACATTAACAGGTTTAAAGGTATCTAAGAAACTAGCCATTAGTTACTCCAGTATTATTATTATTATTATTAGTTACCGAAACCAGGAATATCCTGCGTACGGTTACCTGGACGTCTCTTTAATGCATCCCAGAATAAGGACTCAGCTACTTCTTCACCGAACTCATCAGCAATCTCTTGCTTGGCTTGTTCAACTTCAGCCTCATCACCTTGTGCTGCGACAGACTCAATAGCTTCTTTAACCTCTGTAGGTACATTAGCTATTGCTTCACGTACAGCTGGTGTGTTCAGCTCAGTAGCACCCATCGTTGGAGGGGTATAGCCTTCCTCTTTAGGCTCTGAAGTATCGTAAGGTGTTTGCAGACCATCCATCATAGCTGACTTACCTGTGCCTCTTGCTGACTTAGCACCGTCAAACAAGATACCTGTCATCTCTTCACCATACTCAGCCATAATCTCTTCCATAGCCTGTTTGATGTCAGCTTCGGTACCTGTAGTCTTGATAGCTTCAACAGCTTCGTTAACCTCTGCAGGTACTGTAACTGTTCCTTTGTTTGCACTTTCTTTTGCAATGTCAACAATATCAGACAGCAGGTCTCCAGAGATATCTACGTTGTCTTCTACTAGTAATGCTTTAAGGTCTTCTTTGAAGTACCCAAGCTCAGTAGGATTTGTAGGCATCGTAATACCCATTCCTGCAAGCTCACTCAAGACCCCTTCTCGTACTTGGAGTGCCTTATCTCTTGGGGTGTCCCCATATTCTGTTTCACCTAGACTACCTATAAGCGCTTCGATACTACTAGAACCTCTTCCTATAATCTCATCAGCAGTACCTTCTGGTCGATCATCAGGTTCACGGGTGTCTGTTCGTAGAATCTCAGGAAGGAATGGGCCTTCACTTGCTGAAACACCCTCAGCGTTTAGAGCTGGACTAAAACCCTCTTCAATATTAGAATCTTTAAACATATCGTCAAGTTCAGTAGCCTTACGTTGACCCGCTGCCTTAGCTTCATCAGAAGCTCCACGTTGACCCGTTGCCTTAGGGTCATCAGAAGCTCCAGTTTGACCTCCAAAAGTAGACGTACCTGGGATACCATATGTACCTGGCTTACCATCTACAACTATGCGAGTACCTACCAGTTTTCTCGCCTCCGCAGGAGGTAGTTCTAGTAGTTCAGCTGCCGTGTAGGTAGGTGTGCCAGGAGGGACTGCACCACCCCCGCCAGTTACAAGATTTCCGTCCTCGCCAACTTTGGGTACTTCAGAAACCAGTGGACCAGACAGACTCCGCAAGAGGCTACCTTCTTTTGTGTTACTGTAAATCCAGTCCTGACCGACACCCATTTCAATTAGAGCCGCCATGCCTCTACCCTTTAACTCACCGTTACCCGTCGAAAACTGGGAAATGGCATCCTCGACCGCCTTAGTCCTTTCGTTAGATTGCAGCCAAATACCTACATGGATCATAAGTTGCTGCTCAAGGGAACTATACTGCTCTTGTTCGTTTAGGTTAGTCTTGCTAGGTGTCAACAGGACAAGCTCAGCAACGGCTGGGTTGGCAGACTTAGCAAGTTCCATAGCTTTTGCAACCTCTGCAGCGTCCCAGCCATCTTCTGCAGCAGTCTTCGTAAACTTAGCAAACTCTTCTTCACCTTGAGCCTGAGCAACAGCTACCATTTGAACTCTATCAACAGCAGTCAATACGGTTAAGTCTTGGTCTTTACCCACTGCCGCTTCAAGCATCTTGTTTAGTTCGTAGGAAGCAGCTGAGTTACCTAGGATAGGCCCGTAGTACGCTTGTTGTGCAGCATTCATCTCACCTAAGCCACCTACTTTATCAATACGAGCACGTAGGGCACGGGCACCCGCGTTCATATCTTCGACTGTAGGGGTTTTACCGCCAGTGCGGTTACCACCACTTTTAACACCACCTGTACCACCCGCAAGGCTATTTACCTTTTGACCAATATTAAACTGAGCAGCTGCCATCGTCACTCCGTGTTGTTCTACCGCCCTAGCGTCTGCAAGCTCATTACGGCTATTAGCAATAGCTTGTTGTGACAGCTGGTTAGCCCACTGCTTGTTACGGAATGCTTCAGCCTTAGCTTCAGAAGCTAGACGGTCCTTACGCTGTTGCTCTACGTTACGTTGCTGCTCGTTGGACTCCATTGCACGGGATAAACCCTTCCAAAACGACATTACATACCACCTTCTAATTTAGACATACGGGACATCAGACCTGCAGGTGCAGCTTCAGTCTCTTCGACAGTCTCTTCTACTTCTTCTACGTCATCCATCTCAGGTTCATCAGACTCGATACCTGCATCCTCTTCGTACTCAGCAAGCATCTTCTGAGCCTTACGAGCATTGATACGATACTTAACTTGTTCACGTTGCTCTGAATCGTCAGGGATACCTTCCTCGAAGTCAACACCAGCTTTCTCAGCAGCTGACTTGATGAACTCATGGACAACAGGTGCAATGATCAAGGAGATGTCAACACCGTGGCGTCCATCTAGCACAGCACCCCGTAGGAGGCCCTCAGTGAGCGTTACAACGTCCATACCAAGTTCTAGGGCGTCTAGTAAGGCTTCGAACTTATCATCCTCTAAGAGGCGATCTAGGTGCCATTCAATAGCATCCTCTGGAGTAGTGATCTCTGGTGGGTTTTCGTATGGAGCATTCTTTGGCTCAGCAGTCAGCGACTGTCCTGGGATAATCATTCTAGTTAATCCTTCTTACTTGAACTTGTTGTAATAGTCGGAGAGGTTAGTTCCAAACTGATCAGCTGGGTTATACTTACCACCAGAAGTTACAAACTTCTTCATACCACCTTTACCACCTAAGTGGGCTACAGCACGTAGGCCGTCTAGTGACATCTTGTCCGAACCAGGGAGCTTAGTAATAGCCTTGTCGATATCAGCGATATGCCACTGGAAAACCTTCTCTTGTAGGTCTGCATCATTCTTGAACTGCTCAGTGGTGAACTTAGTCTTATTAGCTTTCTTATAGTCAGCTAAACGAGCATCACCAAACTGATAACCACCTGTCATTGTACGGCCATCGTCAATAGTAATCTGAACATCATCACGTCCACTGCTCTCAGACTGCTTCATCTTAGCAGCGAAACCACTAGGAGCTGAGTCACGGTTCATGATGTCACTGTCAGAGCGACTAGGAGACTGAGGACGTAGGGAAGACAGCATGCCTTCATCCTTATTCTGCATCTCTTCCATCAAAGCTAGACCAAGACCATCGGCTAGACTAGTAGATTCCTCTACTGGTGGGCGGCTCTTAGGACGCATGAGACCCTCTTTCTGGACCTCAGCTTGCTGAGCAGCCTCAGGGGCCTTGTACTGGCTTCCTGTGCGGTCTAGGAGTGCTTTACGTGCAGCTTCTAGGTTCTTACGGTATGCGAACTTCTCACTCATCTCATATTCTCCTTATACACCTATTAGCTTACCGAAGAGGTAACCCATACCTTCTTTATCAGCTTGTTTATTAGACTGATGCTTTTCCCACTTGGCTAGGTCTACCTGCTTATCAGCTAGGAACACGCTTAGAGCACGATCAGTAGCTGTCTCAGACTGACGGAAAGCGTAGTCCATAATATCACGTTCACGTTGCCATACAGTATCAACCATTTGCTGTGTCATGTTATTAGCTGCTAGAGCAGAGGCACGGTTAGCTTCATTCTGAGCAGCAGTGTTTACAGTAGCTGTGTTCTGACGCCACTGAGCGTTAGCCTGTGCGACTACCAAAGCATTCTGTGCATTGAACTGATCACGTTGTACTTCCATACCAGCGTTGAACTGTTGGACTTGTGTAGCCATGTTAGCGAAGAACTGATTAGTCTGGTTCTCACTTGAAGCATTGAACTGAGCAGCAGCATTAGTAGCTGACTGATCACTGAAGATAGCTTGGATATTACTCTGAGCTTTAAACATATTAGTCTGTTGCTCAAGGTCTAAGTTCTTCATATCCATAGCTAGGAAAGCCTGAGCATTCTGTACAGCCGCTTGTTGACGGTTGTTAAGGTTAGCCATGTCCATCTGTGACATAGCAGCTGCATCAGCCATTACCTTACTGTTGATAGCATTGAGGTTAGTAATATCAACAGTCTGAGCCATACGAGCGTTCTCAAGAGCAACCTGCTGTTCAGCAGTGAAGTTCATGTTAGCTACATCAGCAATACGGGAAGCGTTAGCTACACGAGACTGGAAGTTCTGTGAGAACTCCATACCTAGGAACTGAGCACGTTGTTCAGCTGCAAACATAGCAGTCTGTTGACGGTTAGATAGGTTCTGACCTTCGAACTTAGCAAAGGTAGAGGCATCTTGCATAGCGATAGGAAGAGCTGACTCCATAGCAGCTTGGACAAGAGCTTGACCAGCCATACTAGAAGCACCTAAACCACGAGCTGCCATTTGAGCAGTCGCGTTACGTAGAGCACCAGCGGCCCATGCAGGAGGTTCAGAACCTTCGAAGTCTTGCATAAGACCAGCAAGCTGACCTTGTACTGTAGCTTGTGCTGTAGGGTTAGCCTGTGCAGCTTGAACATCAATAGCAGCATCTACTGCAGCCATATCAACAGCTGAACCTGAAATCATCTCACCAGGTTGAATGACACGAGGAGCTACAGGAGCAACACGAGTTGCCGCACCAATCTGTTGGATAGAGTCTGTACCAAGACCAGTCATCTCAGCAGGGTCAGCCTGAGCAGCTTCTGCTAGAGCCTCAGCAGATACCTCACCTTGAGCAGCAGTAAGACCAGAAGTAACATCAGCTACTTCATCAGCAACCAGAGTTGGGTCAACTGTAGAAGCATTAAACATATCAGGATCATCGATCTGTGGCGTAGCCCCAGTAATCTGACCAGTACCTGTTGCAATGTTAGTACCTGCAGCGTTAGGATCGATCTGAGCTACGTTAGCTGTTGTGACCAATGAAGAAGGGTCTTCAACTGAAGCCTGTTGCATATCAGAAGCAGCGCCAGATATAGCCTTGCTTTGTTCAAATGCAGCCTTCTCAGCAGCAGCCTTAGCATCAGCAGCAGCCTTCTTAGCGTCCTCCTCAGCCTTCTTCTTAGCAGCAGCAGCAGCTTTAGCAGCGTCTTCCTTAGCTTTCTTAGCAGCTGCAGCATCTAGCTCAGCTTGTGTAGGCCCAGCAGGAGCACCACCACCGCCACCCCATGTGACCATTGACTTGAAATGCACGTTAGGCATCGTTGGGTTATATAATGTGTAGTTGCTCATCCGAACCTCTTAGTCCTTTGTTTATCTCTAGAATGGAACCTACGCCAATTAACTGGTTGCTTACCGTAGGTCTCTCCGATCTCATTGTAGATGAGACGCATGACTTGCCTAGTGTGACCATAAGGTGCTATGAGTTCTAAACCCCATAGCTCTTTACCTTCTACATCATCAAACTGGAAGTCTTCTTCTGAAGGGTGGTAGTTGTCTTGTAAGAAGTTAGATGAATCAGTAGATGACATCCAACACCAAGTAACTAGGCCAACAGGTTTATCCTTCTCCATATACACTCTTAGTCTATTATACTTAATAGGGAGGAGTAGATAAGTCTCTAAGCTCTCTATAGACCATCTCTTATGGCTAGAGGACTGTAGGAATAGCTCTATGGAGTAAGCTACTAGTTGTTCTCTTGTTAGTACCATTAGGTATATTACCCCCGGAAGACCTATAGTCTTATTATACAGGTTTCCGAGGGGTTTGTCAAGTAGTTTCTTTAGTCTGCGTCAGCTATTGTCAGTGTACCCGCAGCAACCTGCTTGAGTATCTCTGCGTAGTGACGGTTGGACTCATCCAAAGGAACTGACATTTCAGTGCCGTCGATGGTGGCTTGGATGGAGGTGTTGTTGCCTTCGTCAGCCCTGTATTGGGCTGCTGTGATGTTCACATTATCCATGATTATAACTCCGCATCTAAAATAAGGTAGCTTGCGCTTGATTGACCACGCACCCATCCGTTGCTATCGGCTGCGGTCCCAGTGCTGATGTAAAAACGGCACTGGTCTTGCCCAAACTGATCTGCACCAATACCTGTGCTGCCTCCCACGTTATCCGCTTGTGCGCCTGAGCCATACCTAAATCTCCAAGCGCCAGCAGCATTCGTAGAAAAAGTGGCAGAAGGCGTCGTCCGCATCGTGCTATGGTACTTTAACACCCCATAAGATACTCCACTCACATACGTGTGGGCCATACCTAGAAGCACGTTACTCTCTCCATTACCAAAACGCTGACAATACCTCTGACACAAAGCCAATTCCTGACCATAGCTGCGGTGTTCGAATGGAGTGGCTGTGTCGCCTACTTCGAGTTGGACGCCTGTGAGGTAGACCGTACCAACCAGTGTTTGTGATGTGTTGTCTACAATAAAAACATCAGTCTGGCCGCTGGAAACAGTTATAGTTTTTTGCACACGCTGCCAGCTAGTTGTTATAGCAACACTATCTGAAGAGTTGTATAACTTTAAGGAACCCGCTACGGAAGCCTTTATGTAAAAAGATAAAGTATACGTGCCAGCCTTAAGGTACTCAACTACTTGCTTCAATCCCCAACCCGCAGCCGTAACCTCTAAACCTAGTGCGTACCGAGTTGGAACATCTGTATCACTAGAAGTGTCCACTCTGTAGCTACGCATAGACATAGCACCGTTGTAGTGACGCCATCTATCGGCAGTTTTGTATGTAAAGTAAGCTCCAGTTTTATCGGTGCTGCGTTGCCAGACGTCAAACCCACCATTGATAATCAGGTTACGATTAGACAAAGCCCCGTCACTGTAGGCGTTGCCGAGATCGGCTAGTCCTCTTGCCTTGCTCATGGCTTACACTCCTTGTGCTGCTGCTGTGAGGTGTGCTGCGTAGGCGTCTTTGACAGCCTGTGTATGGACTGCATTGCAGATAGCCTGTAGCTCAGTGCTTTCGCCTGTGATGTCTGCATCAGCTGCAATGACACGGCGTGAGAATGAACGGCTGATCTCTGTGCCATCGTCGTAGATAACTCGTGCAGTGCGAACTTGTACGTGCTTGTACTCGCCTACTACTTCGATCTTATCTTCTAGTGTTGTTTCTGTTAGTGCCATCTTTTATCTCCTTTGATGGTGTTAGTGAGCTTGCGAACTCACTTAGGACTGACTACCCTGCGATCCAGCAGGGGTGATTATGAGGCGGCGTCATAGTGGCCTGAAATCATTACCTTACGAGTACCTGTTCCAGCAATGGGCTTCCCTGCTATTGAATTGTTGGCGATAAATATCATATACGTATTGCCGTTTGCAAAATATCCTCCATTACTCTCAACAAGGGTTCCGTGAACCGCTTGGAATGGCGAATAACCCCCTGCCACCGTAAACGGCAGGCTGTTTATCCTAGCGTCTCCAGAACCAGTGGCTGATACATTAACCGAGAGATAGGCATCTACCCACACGGTTCTCCCTATCTTTCTGTATCGAGCATGATGCACCGTAACAGTTCCAGAAAAGCCACCCCCGCTTGAAGAGACAGTAGGCGTCCAATCACCAAATTCTACGTCATCCAGCTTATTAGCCGAACCAGTGCCGCCGAGGTAGACACCGCCTGAGAGGTAGAGGTCTTGAAAACGCTTGTTCGTGTCACCGAGGTCCGTTAGGCCATCGCTGTTTAAGCCATTAGACATATTAACAGGTTGAATACGGTTCGTAGCGCTTATAAAGCGCAGACCCGCGTTGCCATTGCCAACACCGATACTGTCTCCAGATATTGACCTAATACCCCCCACAGTGGAGCCGTCTTTCTGGAGGTCAAGGATGTTACCATCAGATGTAGTGCGGTTAGCAACTAGAGGTGCAGCACCGCTGTCGGTAACTGTAGTTGTACCAGTAAACGTCTGGTCTAGTACTGCAAAGGTCTCATAAGAGATGACCTCAACAACATCAGATACAGCTGCACCTACTGTAAGAACTACATCAGAGCCGTTAGTTGCCGTGTAGTCAGTACCATCTAGGAGGTGAACACCATTGAGGTATACGTCCAAGAAGTTAGGTGTGTAACCGACAGTAGCAAAGGTAGTCTGAGATGCAGTAGCTGTGAAGCTCTGACGAGACTGGGTAGCCTGTGGTGTTGGTATATTACCGATATATCCTGCCATGTTACACAGCCTCCAATGCTGTTAGCCTTGCCTCAATAGATGCAAACCGTTGTTCGTTATAAGCAGCTACGAAAGACAGTAGCTCAGGGTAACGTACACCCAAGCGTGTCTTAGAGACTGCACCCACTGGGGCTTCAGCTTCTGTATCGTAGGTGTCTGTGCGAGTGTAAGCTGCAACAGCTTCTACTGCCTCAGTTACTACAACACCGTCTTCGTCTACTACTTCAGCTACAGCTTCTACAGCAGGTACATCAACGTCATGTGTCCACCAAGTAGCTGAGATGAACATAGAGTAGTCACCAGCCTCTAAACCTTCTGCTGTGAAAGCATCCTGTACGTCCTGAGCGATAGCCCCTGAGTGCATACGTGCTGCTGCACCCTTCTCAGCTACTGAGTCCTTCCAGCGGAAGTTCTTGAAGCCTGTAGAGAGCCTAGCAGCAACAAGCATCTCAGTAGGAGTTAGGGATGCTATGTCTTGTTTCTCGTTGCGGTCAGATGTCTGGATAGTGCCGTTGGTGGCGTAGATGTCGTCGAAGCGAGATGTTGAACGACCTAAATCTATTGCATTATCTCTGTCAGAACCATTTCCAAATGGAATAATTGAGGCCGTAGCACCTCGCAAGCCTACATTGCCAGCAGGATAAAGGTTAATGCCAATCGTTTGACCAGAAGAAGTTGACTCAATACTACCCACAACGGAGCCGTCTTTGCGGAACTGAACAATGTCGCCGTCTGTTGACGTGCGGTTCAAGATACTTACGCTGTTAGCATTTGTGGCAGCAAATATGCGACCGCCAGATACAACAAAACCTTGGTCAGCAGAGGTTCCTGCGCTGTTATTATATGGCGTTGTGTCAGTAGTCCCCACCAGCAAGTTACCGCTGCTGTCGATGCGCATGGCTTCTACGCCGTCTGTTTTTACAATGAAATCACTACTAGCCCGTGCATTTGTTGGGTCAACAGATATAATTAGGTCTGTAGTATCCATACCAATGGTGGCTTCGTCCAGTGTCCCATCCACGTCAAACTTGAGGAATGTTCCACCAGCAGTCTGCGTTATAGTTACATCTCCATCAACAGTCAGCCCATCAGCTGTCACTGTGCCATCTACGTTTAGAGAAGTGTCGAACTGACCTGCATCAGCTGTTACTGTCCCTGTTACATTAGCTGCAGTTGTGCTAAGGAGTACGGCCTTAGTACCGAGGTAACCAGCCATTATGTTTGCTCCAGAACACTTACGATCACATCAGCAGAAGTAGCTGTGTCTGATGTAACAACAACAGTATTTGTAGTTTCAAGGATGATCTTACCATCGAGAACACTTAGGCTTGCCCCAGCAGGGATAGCTGCACTCTTGATTAGGTAAACACCAGCTACTTGTACATCAACTACGATCTGAGATGTAGTGACGTTAGAGATGTTACAACCGATGACAACTGCTGTAGTAGCTGCACCAACAGTGTAAGTCGTTACTGGGGATGTACCGACACTAGCCGATGTGTAGTTCTTAAATGTATTAGCCATTGTTTTATCCTAATGCTATTGAGAGGGCGAGAGCATTTGCTTCTGCTGTTTCTAAGATAGTTTCTTTACTATCTCCATCCAGAGTAGCAGCATCTACGTTAAGGGCATCCACAAAGGCTGTGTCTACTCTTGCGTCAATAGCTGCGTCAGCTCTAGCGTCTGTGTAGTAAAGGTTAGTTGCACCTTCAACGAGAGCGTCTGTATCGTGGTTAGCTATTGAAGAGACAGTACCAGTTACTGTAGTAGTGACTCCAACAAACACAGGACTGTCTGTAGTAGCTACACCTTGATTAAGGGCCTTTACAGCGGCGATGGAACTAAGCTCAGAGTCCATCAAGGCACCAGCAGCTGTTACATTAGTAACGTCTGTTACGTCAGCAAGAGCTTCAACACCATCTAGTTTAGTACCGTCTACAGAAAGATCACGTCCATCAACACTACCACCAGTAATAATACCAGCAAAGGTAGGTGTGTCTGTTGTAGCAACACCTTGGTTCAAGGCTTTGATAGCTGTGATGTCTGTAAGCTCAGAATCCATTAAGGC
>Ga0257120_1001189_pt1 | contig 17630 bp, 14 predicted proteins | sample SI106_10metaG_FD_190153 | JGI IMG/M metagenome (GOLD analysis project Ga0257120, IMG submission 190153) | Marine microbial communities from Saanich Inlet, British Columbia, Canada - SI106_10 | ecosystem: Environmental > Aquatic > Marine > Inlet | place: Canada: British Columbia | collected... | reverse complement strand
TCTCAACCATAGGGTTGTGATAGTTAATCACCTGATCTGAGGAAAAGCGTCGATAAGCGAGTCGGTGTGCCGGACTGGTTTCAGTGACCGCGCCTATGGGCAGTTCGATCTCAGTAAAGTCTCGATACTCCATGGACCAAAATACATTGCCCCAGTCTCGATTAAGCTGATCAATATTCACGTAGCGCCTGCGGCACCAGTCTTGAAAGGCTTGCCCAGCAAGCTCGGAACCACTGAGTGCCGTGTCATGGCAGCAGAGCTCGTTATCAGTTTGCCAGCCCACTACCGCGTTATTGCTTCCGTAGCGGCGTGCCAGAGCCTCGGTGATACGCAGTGATTCTCGCAGATAGATTGGGCTTGAAAAATCATAGTGACGGCGCGAGCCAAAACCGCGGGTACGCCCTGTGTCTGGGTCGACTGGCAGTATTTCTGGATACAGATCACTCAACCATTTCGGCGGTGTGGCCGTGGGGGTGCCCATAACCACTTTCAGACCGACACTGGCCAGGGTTGCCACAGACTTATCCAGCCAAGCAAAATCATACTCGCCCGGATTGGGCTCTAAGCGCGACCAGGCAAACTCGCCGATGCGCACATAGGTCAGCCCCAGATCGGCCATCATTTTGGCGTCTTCGTCCCACTGGGACTCGGGCCAGTGCTCTGGGTAGTAACAAACTCCGAACATATGTTTTATGTGCTCTTCAATTAGGTGCTTTTTAATCAGGTACTTTTTATGAGGTACCTTTTAATCAGGTACCTTTTAATCAGGTACCTTTTAACCATGTGCTATTTTATTTTTTATAAAAATTCAGGCCGCTGGCCCAGAGATGCTTAAAGCCTTTCCAAGCCTCTCGAAACTGATAGTTGGCGCCTTTATATTGCTCGCTGCTCTCACGGGTCGGCAGATAGTCACAGCCAGCTGGATCCGCTTTTACATGGCAGTCGAGGAATGCCAAGCTCATATGCTCTAACACTCTATTAATGGTCTCGGTATCCCAGACCGGATCGAAGTAATGACCCAGTTCAAAGTCTGTTGCAAAGGACGCTGCCGGTGCTGGGTGAGGCCCTATATTGTGCCGTGCATTTTCAAATACTAGGAGATAATTATGCTCGGATCCGGTGCGTTCATGGAGTCTTTTAACACCGTTTTCAAAGCCCGAGGTATTGTCTTGGTCGCCGGCCAAATAAAAGGTTGGCACAGTGATTTTTGCCATGGCGGCAATGTCGTGAACGCTGGCTTCACCGCCCCAGGGTGCGAGCAGTTGCACGGCTTTCCAGCGCGGATCCAGTTGCTCGCGGCCACCGTGACAGGAGTTCAAGGCGAAGGGTAGGGCCATGGCAATGACTGAGGGAACACCGGCATCTTTAAAAAACTCGGACTTAAAATCATAGCAACCGCCGACCGTATTAAGTGCTCCAAAGCCGCCCATAGAATGACCGATAATCGCGGCTCGATCGGTGTCCACAATAGCCTCTACTGGAGAGGCTTGGTCGGCGAAATAATCGAGTAAAAACTGTTGATCCCGAGCGCGGTTATACAGCGTGTCGGTAAAACCTGCAGCTCGATCCTCGGTCTTTTGAATATCGGCATTGGTGGAGCCGGTATGATCTATGCCCACCACCACATAACCGTGACTAGCCAGATGTTCACCCAGATAAAACATCTGTGTGCGATAGCCGGTAAAGCCATGGGATAAGAGAATTAGCGGAAAACGCCCTTCACTGAGGGCTGCTGCGTCGCGGTAGGCCTCACCTTGGAGTTCAAAGGGATTTTGCATACGCGTAACATTTTTGTAGGTAGTTACCGCTCTGTGCTTGTCTTCTGGCCTGGGCAGAGTCGCTGGATACCAGACTTCTAAAACCAGTTGGCGCTCAGTATTAAGAATAAAGTTGGCTGTGTCTAAGCGTTTGGGATCAGTTGCGCTAATGGTTGTCACACCCACCGTATAGCTGCCGGGGAATGCCAATTCTGGGGTTACTGGAGGTTGTTGAGTATAAAGCTGTTCGGCGTTTTTTACTTCCTCGCTGACAGCATTGCCGGTTAGCACTCCAGAGAGTAATACGGCAATTCGCAACCAATTTTTGAGCAAGTTATTCCCCTTTTATTATTTTTATTTTCGTGTTTTTTATCAGCGTTGTTGTTGCCACCGAATCACGTTAAGGTTGTCCTATATTAAAACACAGAACGGTCTTTAAATAAGGCCAACGTCAGCGCCAGCTGGCAAAAATAATAATTTTTTTATCAATATAAGAGGTCGTCCAATGGGCGAAAGTGCAAATTACCCCAGTCTCTCGGGACGCTGTGTATTTATTACTGGCGGTGCCACCGGAATTGGGGCCGCTATGGTAGAAGCCTTTGCCCTGCAGAATTCGAAAGTGGCTTTTGTTGACTTGGATTCGACGGCTGCGGAAAGCCTCTGCGAGCGACTGGAATTGAAAACTGGCAGGCGCCCTTGGTTTCAGCAAATCGATGTCACTGATGTGCCGGCACTGCAGGATTCTATTAAAAGTGCTGTCGCCGAGCTCGGGCCATTGCAAGCGCTGGTCAATAATGCCGCCAATGACCAGCGTCATTCTCCTGAAAATGTGACTCCAGAAAGTTGGCGTGACTGCATGGCGATTAATCTGGATGCGACGTTTTTTGCCGCTCAGGCGGCGGCGAAAATTATGACTGAGGCTACTCATCAGGTTAAGAATCAGGTTAAGAGTCAGGTTAAGAGTCAGGTTAAGAATCAGGTTAAGAGTCAGGTTAAGAGTCAGGGCGGTTCAATTATTAATTTCAGCTCTATCAACGCACTGCTTGGGCCGGCCAATATGCCCGGCTATGTAGCGGCCAAGGCCGGCATAGTGGGCTTAAGCAAAGCTCTGGCCGCAGACTATGGTGAGGCGGATATTCGGGTCAATGCGATTTTGCCCGGTTGGGTAGTTACCGAACGCCAGCTGGATACTTGGCTGACACCGGAAGCAGAAGCGGATTGGATGGAACAGGTCTCGCTCAAGCAACGATTGTTGCCCGAAGAGGTGGCCAATCTGGCGTTATTTTTGGCGGCGGACGATAGCCGCATGATCACCGGGCAGAGCTTTACCATTGACGGTGGCAGGACCTAACTCCATGACTGAATCACTGTTTATTGCCGGAGACTGGGGAACCACCCATTTGCGCCTCTATCTGTTTCAACACCATAATAGGCGGCCGCTAACTATTTTAGCCTCTCAGGTGGGACCGGGGGTGGCTCAATTAAAGAGCCAGGTTGAGAGTAATTTCGAACAGGTATTTTTTGATTTGGCCGGCCACTGGCTCGATAAGCATGGGCCGATGCCGGTTATTTTGTCGGGCATGGTGGGATCCAATATTGGCTGGCATGCCGCTCCCTATATAGACTGTCCAGCGAGTGCCAAACAGATTGTCGCTGGCCGCACGGCGTTTAATGCTAGGGGCATAGAGTTTTCGATTATCTCGGGGTTGCGGACTACCAACCCATTGGGCACTCCCGATCTTATGCGAGGGGAAGAACTGCAGTTATTAGGATGGATGGGTGCCGTCGATGGCCCTGAAAATACCCATAAAAGTGCACAGTTAGTTGTGCTGCCTGGGACTCACAATAAATGGGCGCTGGTGAGAGGTGGCAAGATTGAGACATTTGTTACTGCGCTGACCGGTGAACTCTATTCCCTATTACAAAATCACAGCGTGCTAATTGCCAACGCCGAATCTGCAGATTTCTCTGATGATATATTTATGCAGGGCGTTAAGCTCGCCACAACACTGGAATCGGGGCAGCTGCTTCAGGCTCTATTTGCCACGCGCAGTCGTCAGGTATTAGGCGAATTGTCTGAGCTTCATGCCTCATCATATTTGTCTGGTCTATTGATTGGCTCTGATGTGGTTGGGTCTCTTGCCCTGATGGAAAAAAAGATAGTGGGTAAACAGATAGTGGATAAACAGATAGCTGCTATCTCGTCTATTGTTCTGATCGGTGACTCAGCGCTGAGCCGCTGCTATCAACTTGCACTGGAATCTGTGGGTATTAAAGCCGAACTCCGGGATGCGACTGAAATTGCTGTCTCCGGTTATGAGGCTATTTACCGGGCTCTTTATCCTTCCCCAAACCTCTCTTGAGAGACATACAGTTATGAACGAAAAGCTTGAAAGTTGGTTTGCCCAAATGCCCGTGGTGGCGATCTTGCGCGGTGTTCGCCCAGAGCAAGTGGTGGCCATTGGTGAGGCTCTCTACAAAGCGGGTATCGGCATTATTGAAGTGCCATTAAATTCTCCAGAGCCAATGGAGAGCATAAAAAGCTTAGCCGATGCGCTCGGCGATCGCTGCGTGATTGGTGCCGGCACTGTATTGACCGAGGCTGATGCCGAGGGAGTTGCCGCTGCTGGCGGTCAAATCGCGGTGAGCCCGAATACCGACCCAGCAGTAATCACCCGCAGTCTTGCCCTGGGCATGGTGCCAATGCCGGGTTGGGCAACGGTGACTGAAGCCTTGATTGCCTATCAGGCCGGCGCCCGCTATTTAAAACTATTTCCTGCAGCAACCTATGGTCCGGAGCATGTCAAAGGGGCTAGCGCGGTTTTGCCGACAGATTGCAAAGTACTTGCGGTGGGCGGTGTGGGCGCAAATTCGGCCGCGGCTTGGTTGAGCGCTGGTGTCGATGGTTTTGGTATTGGTTCAGAACTTTATAAGCCAGGTGATAGTGCCGAACAGGTTCATCAGCGTGCAGTGGCGGTGGTGGCCGCATTTAAGACTGCTAGAGAGGGATAAAAAGAATGGCCAAATCGGTAGTTAGTGCGGCATTAATTGAAAGCCTCAAGGTTAAAAATACTTTGGGGGAGGGTATTATCTGGGACGCGGCTAGCGCTTGTGTTTGGTGGACCGATATCGATGGCAGCAAACTTTATCGCTATCAGTCCGAGGATAAACAGCTCGATCACTGGACTACACCTGAACGCTTGGGGTCTTTTGCCCTAGTGAGTGACAGCGAATTTTTGATCTGTGGCTTTGCCAGTGGTTTTGCTTACTTCAATCCCCACAGTGGAGAGCTGCAGTGGCTGGAAAAAATTGAGCAAAATAATCCGGGCACCCGACTCAATGATGGTCGCGCCGATCGACAGGGGCGCTTCTGGGCGGGCAGCATGGTGGAGTCTGGTGATCGGGGCGCAGGTGCCTTGTATTGTTTTGATCAACAGTTGCAGGTGGCCAGTAAAGTCTCTGGATTAACGATTTCAAATGGGCTCTGCTGGAGTCCAGACTCGACGGTTATGTACCATACGGATACACCATCTCGCCGCATTAATGCCTATGATTTTGACGCTGCTACTGGCGCCATTGCCAATCAACGCTGCTTAGTGCGCACCGAAAAAGGCTGCTTCCCCGATGGCTCTTCAGTGGATGCCGAAGGCTATATTTGGAATGCTCAGTGGGGTGCCAGTCAAGTGGTTCGCTACAGTCCTGAAGGAGAAGTTGATTTTGTGTTGCCGCTGCCGGTTAGCCAGCCAACCTGTGTCGCTTTCGGCGGGCCTAGGCTCGATCGGCTTTTTGTTACCAGTGCAACCCAAGGGTTTGACGAACAGACTCTGTCAGCTGAGCCGGAGGCGGGCAACGTCTTGGTGTTTCAAACGAATATTAGCGGTATTGCCGATGCGCGGTTTACTGCGAGCTAACGGTTTTTATTCGGCGGCCGTTTAATCAGTGGCTTTAATAAGGTTTATAGCCGATACCTGAGAGTCGCGGTTTGTGTTGCGCAAGTGGGATTTTAAACACTAAGAGACAAGCATGGGAGATATACTGCCCGCTCTGGTCGGTACTGCTATCGACGTGTAAAAGAACAGGAAAATGTAATCCTATGAACTATTTTCGCCCCCTGTACCCGTTTCTGTTTGGATGGGCTCTTATCCTCAATAGCCCAACATTTTCTGATATAGGCCTTATCAATGGGCTGGGGCAGTTAGTGCTTTTTGCCTTAGTAGTTTGCCTGCCGATCTGGCGCACTGAGCGCATGAGTTATGTGGATATCGGCTGGCCCTGGGGTTTGGTTTTATTGGGTTTGATAAGTTATTGGCTCAGTGATGGGTATTGGCTGCGCTCCTTAGTGGTCAGTGCAATTGTGATTTTGATTGGCCTGCGAATGGGTATGGGCGCCTTAAAAATGTGGCGCATGGGGCTGTTGAAAAAAGAGTTTCCCCGCTATCAGTATCAGCGCAGACGCTGGGAGAAGGACGGTAAAACCAATGTTCAATTAGCGCTGCAGGTGGATGCCATTTCTCAGGGTTTGGCCAATGCCTCTTTTTTGGCGCTTCCGGTGTTGATTATCGCGTCCAATAATAGCCCTCAATTCTCGCTGTTCGAAGTCGCTGGCCTAGTGATCTGGGTGCTGGCATTTGCTATGGAAACTGTGGCAGATATGCAGAAGCTAGCTTTTCTCCAGAAGATGAAAAAACAGGGTAAACAGCGTCAAGTCTGTGATGTGGGTCTGTGGCGCTACTGTCGTCACCCGAATTATTTTGCCGAGTGGATGGTGTGGAATGGCCTAGTGGTCGCAGCAATACCCTCTTGGTTGGCTTTACAAAATACTGAAAGCACTTTGATCTGGGGCCTACTTGGGGCAGGGTTACTGTTTACCTCGAGAATGATGTACAGCACCTTGGTCTATGTCACTGGCGCAGTCCCCTCGGAGTATTACTCAGCTCAGAAGCGCCCTGGCTATACAGAGTATCAGCAGCATACTAATCGCTTTTTTCCTGGGCTGCGGCGGGGAAGTTAGTCTAGTTACCAAGCTGGGTGGCTTTGTTGGAATCACACGGCATGCTGTCATCCTGAGTGCAGCCGAAGGATCTTTTTGTTGGGTTCGGGCAAACCCATGCAGACCCTTCGCGATCGGTCCCATGTGTTTGGCCTTTTCAGCGTTCGCGCAACTCGCTGTCGCTCAAACAAGGCGCTCTCTCAATCTGAAAATGACAAACCCATAAACGGGCCCTGATTGATCGCAAAGGGTCTACATGGCTTCGCTGAAATAATTCGGGGACTGAGGGATGACACTCAGTCCTGTCATCCTGAGAGAGCGCAGCGAACCGAAGGATCTCATGCAGAATTGCAGCGTAAAATATGAAAGGCAGTACACTGGGGAGATTCCTCGGCTACGCTCGGGATGACACACTAGGCTGTCATAAGGGATTGTCATCAACAGGGTGCTGATAAAGCTTAAATACAGGCGCAAAAAAACCGCGGCCAAGGCCGCGGTTTTTTATTTCACTGTCGCAGATTTTGTCGTTTGAGCTCACCCAATAGCGCTACCGAGATAATACTCACGGACTATATCAAGCGTTTCTTCGCGCCTATCGATCCCTTTTACGCAATCAGTTATGAATAGGTAGTAACTGCTGCGCTACTTTTCTCCGCTATCCTTTTTCTGTTAGAGGTCGCGGTTAAGATACCTGGTAAGAAAATACTCAAGCGAGCTGCTATAAGTAAGTTACTTATTTGTAGCAGCAAAGTATATTAGCCAGAGTGGCAGGGGCCGGCGAGATCGATTGGCCTACTCCCAAAGTTGTTAATACGATAGGTACCGGTTTTTAAACAGTGAGGTAGTAAAGGCAGTGATTCAGCAAATGGTAATAACGGAAACGGATAGCCGCGGTGTAGCCACCGTTACTCTTAATAACGCCGATAAGCACAATGCCTTCGATGACCAGTTGATCGCCCAGATAAGCGCGACCTTTGACGCTCTAGAGGCCGACCTTGGGGTGCGCATAGTTATTTTACAGGCCACTGGCCGCAGCTTTTCCGCCGGTGCCGACCTCGCTTGGATGCGACGTATGGCCGACTATAGCTATGAAGAAAACCATCGGGACGCAACCTTGATGGCGGCGATGTTTCGACGTATCAATACTCTATCTAAGCCGACCATTGCCCGAGTTCATGGCGCAGCCTTTGGCGGCGGTGTAGGTCTGGCCGCTGTCTGTGATTTAGTATTCGCTACGCCTGCCGCGAGTTTCTGTCTCTCCGAGGTTAAGCTGGGTCTTATTCCAGCAGTGATTAGTCCCTTTGTCGTTGCTGCGATTGGACCCCGTGCGGCGCGGCGTTTCTGCATGACCGCGGAACGTTTTTCCGCTGCCACGGCACTGGAGCTAGGGCTGGTGAGCGAGCTCTGCGAAGAGGCTGAGCTGGATAATCGCATTCAAGCAATAATCGAAAAATTACTGATTAATGGCCCAGCGGCCATGGCGGCGTCCAAGCAGCTGGTTGCCGATGTAGCAGGCGCGCCAATAAACGACGAGCTAGTCGCGGAAACTAGCCGCCGCATAGCTGAGATTCGCGGCAGCGATGAGGGCCGTGAAGGCTTAAATGCTTTTCTTGAAAAACGCCGTGCATCTTGGATAGGGGACTAATCATATGGCAATTCCACAGGCGGTAAAATTAGTCGAAGTCGGTCCCAGAGATGGTCTGCAAAATGAGTCGGCGCCGGTTTCGACGGCGGATAAAGTAAACCTTATTCGGGACTTGGTCGACGCTGGGGTTAGCTATATTGAAGCCGGCAGTTTTGTTAACCCCCGCAGTGTGCCGCAAATGGCTGACAGTGATCAGGTGTTTGCCGGTCTAAAGTCGAATCCGGGGCTAAACCTGCCGTCGCTAACATTGGCGGCGTTGACGCCCAATCTAAAAGGGTTCGAGCGGGCGATGCAGGCTGGGGTGACCGAAGTGGCCGTTTTTGCCTCCGCCTCTGAAGGTTTTTCGGCGAAAAATATCAACTGTACTATCGCTGAAAGTCTGGCTCGTTTTCAACCGCTTATGCAGGCGGCTCTGGATCAAGGGGTGGCGGTGCGCGGCTATATCTCTTGCGTTGTTGGCTGTCCCTACGATGGTGAGGTGACACCTCAGCAAGTGGATCTGGTGTCGCGGGCGCTATTTGATATGGGCTGCTACGAAGTTTCCCTTGGCGATACCATAGGGGTGGGCACTGCAGGGCACTTTAAACGGCTTTTGGATTATCTGTTGTTACACACATCTGCCGATAAATTGGCCGTGCACTGTCATGACACCTATGGTCAGGCACTGGCGAATATCTGCACGTCATTGGAATACGGCATCGCGACAGTTGATGCCTCGGTGGCGGGTCTCGGTGGTTGCCCCTATGCCCTCAATGCAACCGGTAATGTTGCCAGCGAAGATGTGGTTTATATGCTCGAGGGTATGGGTATCTCCACGGGCATTGATTTGGACAGATTGATTGGGGTGGGGCAGTCAATTTCTGATCTGCTGGGCAAGCCGACCAATTCAAATGTTGGGCGGGCAAGATCAACTAGTTAGTGGCTGATTTAATTAAAACCTTGCAAAACACCGCGGAATTATCGATAAAGAACGGGCTTTAAATATGCTTAGTTTAAAACACACATTATAAAAATAAGAGAGAGATTATGTTTAGTCACGTTATGATCGGTGCCAATGACATCGAGACATCAAAAAAATTCTACGATGCCGTGCTCGGCGAGTTGGGCTTTGGCCCGGGTACAGTTGACCCAAAGGGTCGCTGTTTCTATATGACCGAGACCGGTATCTTTGCTCTGAGTGTGCCAATCGATGGCCAGCCAGCCACTCATGGTAATGGCAGCACTATCGGCTTTAATGTCTCTAGCACAGAGCAGGGGGATGCCTGGCATGCGGCTGGTCTGGCGAATGGCGGCAGCGCCTGTGAAGATGCTCCCGGTGTTCGCGCTGGCGGTGCTCTGGGTGATATGTATTTGGCTTATCTGCGTGATCCCGCCGGCAATAAAGTCTGTGCTTTGATGCGCATGTAATTTGCTGCCATAGCTGGTGCGCGGTACCTTTGATTTTCTTGGCTCTTATCTTTCTAAGCGCTTAACCTTTTAAGCTCTACTTAAGAGATAAGAGTCTTAGATTCTCTATCAGGTATTTCGCGCACCAATTTCGGCACTAAAAAGCCGGGCAGTAGAGTTTGTAACTGCCCATAGAGTTGCTTGGCAGTGGTTTCATCGAGATCAAAATGCTGCGCCCCGGCAACCGGATCGCAGAGGTGTAAGTAATAAGGCGTTACGCCGCAGTCAAATAACCGTTCACTCAAGTCCGCCAAAGTCACAGCACTGTCATTAATTCCGCGCAATAGCACCGACTGATTTAACACCTGCATACCCGCGCCAGTTAATTTTCTAATCGCCTCGGCGACGTCGTCGTCAATCTCATTAGCGTGATTAATATGCAGCACCACAATGGGTTTGAGTCTGGTGGCTGTGGCCCAGTTTAAAAAACCTTGATCTATACGAGCCGGAATCACTACTGGTAGTCTGGTGTGTATACGCAGCCTTTTGATATGGGCAATATCGGCTATTTCGGAGGTTAGCCAGCTGAGAAAGGTGTCATTGGCTGCCAGAGGATCTCCGCCGCTATAAATCACCTCATTAATCGATTTGTCGTTGCGAATATAGTCCAGTGCGGTCTGCCATTGCTGTTTGCTCTGGCGGTTTTCATCGTAGGGAAAGTGGCGGCGGAAACAGTAACGGCAGTTGATTGCGCAGGCTGGGCTAATAACCAGCAGCAGTCGATTGGCGTATTTATGTACAATGCCCGCAATAGGATTGTGCTTGCTCTCTTCGAGGGGATCCTGATTGTAGTCTGGGCTGGGTACCATCTCGGCCGCAACCGGCAGCACCTGAAGTAGCAATGGGTCTTTGGGGTTTCCCGGTTGCATGCGCTGGATAAACGGCCGCGGAACCTTGAGGGCAAACTCTGCGGCCGCCTGCTGGCTGGTAGAGAGCTGCTCTATTGTCAGATCTAGGCAGCTCAGCAGCTGATCTATAGAGGTGACCGCCTGACTCAGTTGCACTTTCCAGTCAGGGCTAATACTGATCGGCTGCACAGGACTTAGGTTGCTATTATTTGTCGGCATGCTTGTGGTAGGTCCTCGAACCATATTTTTGAATTATAGCTTTTTATAAAGAATTCGAGTTTACGCGATTGGCGCGTGGCTACATAGTGAGTTTCCAGTAAAGGTGTTGATGTGTCTTTAGATGAAGAGTTTATGGGTCGTGCGATGGAGCTTGCGCATCAGGCTGCTGCAGTGGGAGAAGTCCCAGTTGGCGCGCTGGTGGTTAAAGAGGGTCGAGTGATTGGTGAGGGTTACAACCAACCTATCACCAGCTGCGATCCCACCGGTCACGCTGAAATTATTGCTATGCGCAATGCCGCACAAACCCTCGGCAACTATCGTCTCAGTGGCTGTGATCTCTATGTCACTATTGAACCCTGCACTATGTGTGTCGGCGCCATGGTCCACGCCCGTATTGGCAAGATTGTTTTTGGTGCCAAAGAGCCTCGCGCTGGTGCGCTGGAAAGCCAGCTGCGACTGATGGATGAATCTCATTACAACCATTCAATCGAATGGCAGGGGGGTGTTTTGGCTGAGCAGTGCGGGGCAATTATGAGCGGCTTTTTTCGCGCTAAGCGAGCGGCAGAGAAAGCCCTGAAATCCCAAAGCTCTTGATTAAACAGGCTCTCTGCATTAAACAGGCTCTTGATTAAACCGGCTGTTTAGAAAACCTGCTCTTTAGTAAAACTGCTCTAGAGTGACGAGGGTGCAGAATCTTCCCATTCACTAATTGGCTGCTGGTCTTCTACATTTTGCTGTTCCAGTTGCTGGGACAGTTCATGCAATTCTAAATAGCGCGTGTAGTAGCGAATATTATCCACATAAATCACCGGTTCATTGCCCCGAGCATAGCCGTACTTGAGTGAGGGGTAATATTGTTTATTGCTCAGCTTGGGTAAGTGCTGCCGCACATGCTCCCATTGATCTGGATCCTGGCCATTGCGCTGGGTAAGAATGCGCGCATCTTCCATATGCCCAAAACCAACATTGTAGGCCGCCAGAGCCAGCAGCGTGCGGTCGGGTTCGTTAATCCGCTTTGGTAAGCGGGAACGGAGTTTCGACAGATAGGCGGCGCCGCCAGTCAGGCTTTGTTGAGGGTCGAGGCGATTGTTTATTTTCATTTCCCGAGCGGTCGTCAGTGTCAGCATCATCAAGCCGCGCACCCCTGTTGGCGAGCGTGCTTTCGGATTCCAATGAGATTCTTGATAGGCCACTGCGGCCAACAAATGCCAGTCGAAACCAAATTGCTCTGCGGCCTGCTTAAACAGCGGTTCATAATTGGGTAGCCTGCTGTTAACTAACTGACCAAATCGCTGAGAGCCGGCCACAGAAAAATTGTCTGCCTGTTCCAGTAGGTCATTTTTCAAGGCCGCCAATTCGCCGCTGGCGCTATAGTCGCGAAGAAAGCGGTTGGCTGCAGCAAGCAGGGTGCCGTCGCCATGGCGTGGGAATGCCCAGCCAACAGGCTGAGAATCGGAAATATCGATGGCCCTGCGCACTTGGGGGTAGATATGCCGGCTTACCAGATAGGCCAGTGAGTCCACTACGGTATAGGCGATTTCACGGTCGTGAACCATGCGCAGTAATTCACTCATTTCGACGTTTGTGTCTTCACGCCAATTAAATTCCGGGTATTGCCGAGCCCAGTGTTTGACCTGTTCGCTATGGGAAGACCCTTTGACAATTAATAACTCACCATCGAGGTCGGCGAAAGATCGTGGGCGCGCAGAGCCCCGGCGATACACTAAATATTGTGTGACCTCGAGGTAGGGGTCGCTAAAGTGCAGCGACTTGCGGCGGCTCTCAGTAATGGTGATATTAGAGCCGGCAAAATTGCCTTCGGGACCTCCCACTGAGAGCAGCAAGGCTTGCAGGTTAGGCTTAGAACGCACCACTAGCTCCACGCCGAGGCTTTCGGCAAAGGCTTTGGCAAGCAGGTACTCAAGGCCGTTTTTACCCCTGCCGTCTTCATAATAGGTGGTTGGGCCGTCCACTGTGAGCATCTGCAGGGTGCCACTGAGCTGAACCTGTTCGAGGTCGCTGATGCGAGTGCTGCTACTAAAATAGATTAAAAATAATGCGGCGATAAAGGTCAGAGTAATACGTGTGCCAGTGCGTCTTGCGCTGACAGGCAATCGAGTTAAAAGCTTTTTAAAAAGTCCGAGCAAAGCGCTCTCCAAAATATCCCGATATGACTGCTCTACATAGCCGTTGTCGATGACTGTTTGCGCATCGCAGACGATATTCGTTGCAAAATGTCTTTCCCTAAAAGAATTGTACAGGCTTTACTCAATTCTATCTGCCTACCGACAGATTTTTCAGCTAGAATACCCCGCTTTCTAATTCGAAAGTTTTGCGAGCACTGCCTCTATGATGATCCTCACCGGCGCACCTTCCCTGTCTGCCTTTAGAAGTAAAAAACTCCTTTCAACTCTGCAGCAAACTGTGCCCTCTACGGCGTCAGTTTATGCCGAATATGTGCATTTTGCTGAGCTTAGCCAACCGCTTTCCGAAAGTGGGGTGGAAACGCTTCAGGCACTGCTGACCTATGGTCCGCGAGAGGAAAAGACGTCTACTGTGGGGCAGCTTATTTTAGTGGTGCCAAGACCTGGAACGATTTCGCCCTGGTCGAGCAAGGCCACGGATATAGCTCACAATTGCGGTTTGGATCAGGTTGTTAGAGTGGAGCGCGGCACTGCCTACTATGTGCAGGGCGAAGAACTGTTCACAGCCAAGCAGTTGGCTGACCTAAGTGCTGAACTGCATGACCGTATGGTTGAAACCGTGCTTGAAGAGCTGCAGCAGGCAGAGGTTTTATTTAGTCACCAAGAGCCAGCGCCAGTGACCAGTGTCGATACATTGGGCGGTGGTGTTGATGCGCTGCGAAAAGCCAACGTTGAGCTGGGTCTGGCTCTGGCCGAAGATGAAATAGACTATCTGGTTGAGAGCTTTAAGGGGCTTGAGCGCAACCCCACCGATGTGGAGTTGATGATGTTTGCTCAGGCCAACTCAGAGCACTGCCGTCACAAAATATTTAATGCCAGCTGGACCCTCGATGGTGAAGATCAGGAGCACTCTCTGTTTGGCATGATTCGCAATACCTATAAGGTCAACGGTGAGAATGTTCTCTCCGCTTATTCGGACAATGCCGCGGTAGTGGTTGGCACTGAGGGTGGCCGCTTCTACCCAGATCCGGCGACCAAGCTCTATGGCTATAGCCAAGAGCCGGTGCATCTGCTGATGAAGGTAGAGACTCACAATCACCCAACTGCGATCTCTCCCTATGCCGGTGCCGGTACAGGTTCCGGTGGTGAAATCCGCGATGAAGGTGCAGTGGGACGCGGTTCAAAGCCCAAGGTGGGCTTGGTGGGCTTTAGTGTTTCCAATCTTAATATTCCCAACTATAAGCAGTCGTGGGAGGAGGCGTACGGCAAGCCTGAGCGCATTGTCTCGGCGTTGGATATTATGCTTGAGGGTCCAATCGGTGGCGCTGCTTTTAATAATGAATTTGGTCGCCCGAATATCTGTGGCTATATGCGCAGCTTTGAAGTGGATTTTGACAATCAGCGTCGCGGCTATCACAAGCCAATTATGATCGCTGGCGGTTACGGCAATATCCGCGCCGATCATGTCGACAAGCCCGAATTTAAACCCGGTGCTCAGTTAATCGTGCTCGGTGGTCCAGCCATGTTGATTGGTCTCGGGGGTGGAGCTGCATCCTCTATGGCAACCGGTTCCAGTTCCGCGGATCTCGACTTTGCCTCGGTACAGCGCATGAACCCAGAGGTTGAGCGTCGCTGTCAGGAAGTGATCGATCAGTGCTGGCAGCAGGGTGACAACAACCCTATTGCCTTTATTCACGATGTAGGTGCTGGCGGTCTCTCTAACGCTCTACCTGAGCTGGTTAAAGATGGCGGCACTGGCGGCCACTTCCAGTTGCGCAAGGTGCCCAACGATGAGCCGGGCATGGCGCCAGTGGCAATCTGGTGCAACGAAGCTCAAGAGCGCTATGTGCTGGCAATCGAACCTCGTGATCTAACGCGCTTTTTGGAAATCTGTCACCGTGAGCGCTGTCCAGTGGCCGTGGTCGGTGAAGCCGTTGAAGATAAAGCCATTATTGTCAGCGATAGCTATTTTAAAAATGATCCGGTGGATCTGCCGATGTCGGTACTGTTTGGCAAGGCGCCAAAGATGCACCGTGTTGCCGAGCGTGAGCAAGCTGAGGGCAAGCCTTTTGACACCGCTAAGCTCAATATTGAAGACGCGGTATTTCAGGTGCTGCGTCATCCCACGGTAGCCAGTAAAAATTATTTAATCACCATTGGTGACCGTACCGTTGGGGGTATGGTGGCTCGCGATCAGATGGTGGGTCCCTGGCAGGTTCCGGTAGCGGACTGTGCTGTGACTACCGTGACTTACGACAGCACTGCTGGTGAAGCCATGGCCATGGGCGAGCGCACACCGTTGGCGTTGATTAATGCGCCGGCTTCAGGGCGTATGGCAATTGGTGAAGCGATTACCAATATAGCGGCTGCGCGAATTGGTCAGATGCAGGATATTAAGCTCTCGGCTAACTGGATGAGTGCGGCGGGTCACCCGGGTGAAGATGAAAAGCTCTATCGTGCGGTGCAGGCGGTGGGTATGGAGCTCTGTCCTGCTCTGGGTATTACTATTCCAGTGGGCAAGGACTCTATGTCCATGCGTACCACCTGGACTGATGGCGATGAAGACAAGGCAGTGACCTCTCCTATGTCGCTTATTATCACCGCCTTTTCGCCCGTTCTCGATGTGCGTAAAACCCTTACCCCGCAACTGCGGACCGATGTTGGCGAAACTCAGTTGTTACTGCTCGACTTGGGTGCTGGTGCCATGCGCATGGGTGGCTCGATTCTCGCTCAAGTGAATCAGCAGATGGGTGATACAGCACCGGATTTAGATAATCCCGCGCTATTGAAAAATTTCTTTGATGCCATGCAGATATCAATCGAGCAGGGCGATATTCTCGCCTATCACGACCGCTCTGATGGCGGGCTGCTGGCCACATTGGTTGAGATGTCATTTGCCGGTCGTGTGGGTATCTCTGTAGATGTCTTTGGCCTCGGTGAGGACCCAATCGCGGCGCTGTTTAATGAAGAGCTAGGTGCTGTGATTCAAGTGTCGGCCGAGCACACTAATGCGGTGGCTGAGCGCTTTAGCGATGCAGGTGTCGATGTGCATCTGCTAGGCGGTTTAAATAATCATCAGACTGTCGAGATTATCAATAAGAAAAGTCCTCTATTTAAGCGCTCGCGAGCAGATTTGCAGCGCACTTGGAGTGAGACCTCTTATCGTATGGCAGCACTGCGTGACAATGCGGACTGCGCCTGGGAAGAGTTCGACAATATTGCCAGTGATGATCCGGGTCTGTCGGTGAACCTGAGTTATGACCCCAGCGACGATATAGCTGCACCCTATGTAAATTCCGGTGTTAGGCCCGCTGTGGCGATTTTGCGAGAGCAGGGCGTCAACAGTCATCTGGAGATGGCCGCGGCATTTGATCGCGCTGGCTTTGATGCAGTGGATGTCCATATGAGTGATCTGCTGGCCGGCCGTCGACAGTTGAGTGACTTTGGCGGTGTAATTGCCTGTGGCGGTTTCTCCTATGGTGATGTTTTGGGTGCCGGTGAAGGCTGGGCCAAAACAGTGTTATTTAATGAGCAGATTCGCGACCAGTTTCAGGCCTTTTTCCAGCGTCCGGATAGCTTTAGTCTCGGTGTTTGCAATGGCTGTCAGATGCTCAGCAACCTCAAGACATTGATTCCCGGTGCCGAGCTATGGCCGCGTTTTGTGCGCAATCACTCGGAGCAGTTTGAGGCGCGTTTCTCGCTAGTGCGGGTTGAAGAGTCGCCCTCTATATTCTTGCAGGGTATGGCGGGATCCCATATGCCGATTGCTATTTCTCACGGCGAGGGGCGTGCGGAGTTCTCTTCGCAGAAGGCTATGGATCGCTTGCTGGCAAGCAATCAGGTAGCCATGCGTTTCCTTAATAATCAGGGCCAAATTGCGGCCACTTATCCGGCCAATCCCAATGGTTCACCCGATGGTATTACCGGTGTTTCCAGCAGCGACGGCCGCGCCACATTGATGATGCCGCACCCTGAGCGAGTGTATCGCACAGTGCAGAATTCTTGGCATCCAGATGACTGGGGTGAAGATGGTGCCTGGATGCGTATCTTCAGAAACGCACGCAAATTTGTCGATTAATCTTATAGACTAGCCAAACTAGATAGCCAGGAGGCTGTGCAATGTCAAAGCTACCCAATGAAGCAGAGTTGTTTAAGAAGGCACTTCAGGTCGGTGCGGTGTATGCCAAGAAGCGGGCCTACGGCGAGATAGAAGAGACTGACTCGGTGAAGCTCAAGGTTGAGTTTATCTATAAGGTGCTGGTGGAAGATAAGCTTATTCAGCCATTGGCGAAAGAGAATATTAGCGATCCGAATATGCGTCATAAGTTGGCACTGTGGTTATCGCGGCAGTTGCCGGAGGGGCATGCACTGTTAAAAGAATGATGGTCGCTTTGTCTGTCACCCCAGTAATTCTGCCCTATGTTATCTCGACAGAGCGCAGCGAGGAGAAGAGCGATTTCACTGCCGGATGTCTGAGATCTCTCACATGCGTTCGAGATGACAAGGTTCTTTTCTGAGGCTACGGCCGCCCCTGTTTATGCCATCTCGACAATTCAGATTTAAGTCATATCGACAATCCCT
>Ga0257120_1001187_pt1 | contig 17637 bp, 16 predicted proteins | sample SI106_10metaG_FD_190153 | JGI IMG/M metagenome (GOLD analysis project Ga0257120, IMG submission 190153) | Marine microbial communities from Saanich Inlet, British Columbia, Canada - SI106_10 | ecosystem: Environmental > Aquatic > Marine > Inlet | place: Canada: British Columbia | collected... | reverse complement strand
TGGTTGGAATTGATAATCTCAATGATTATTACGATCCGGCTCTAAAGCAACTAAGATTGGATGAGATAGCCAAGCACCCAAAGTGTTCTAATTTTGAGTTTATAAAGGCGGATATCTCAGATAGAGTATTTATGGAGCAGCTATTTGCCGACTACTCATTTGATGTAGTGGTGAATCTTGCTGCCCAGGCTGGTGTTAGATACTCGTTAGAAAATCCGCATGCTTATGTAGAATCAAATCTAGTTGGTTTTGTGAATATCCTTGAGGGCTGCCGTCATTCAAAGGTCAAGCATCTCGTGTATGCATCATCCAGTTCTGTTTATGGTATGAATGTTAAACAGCCATTTAGTACGGAGGATCGGGTGGATTACCCAATCTCGCTCTACGCCGCTACCAAAAAGTCAAACGAGTTAATGGCCCACACCTATAGTCACTTATATAACATCCCAACGACAGGGCTTAGATTTTTTACTGTCTATGGGCCCTATGGTCGACCAGATATGGCCTACTACAAGTTTACTAAAGCCATATTAAATGGCGACCCTATTGACGTATATAATAATGGGGTCATGAAGCGGGATTTTACCTACATCGATGATATTGTTGAGGGAGTTATTAGGGTGATGGATAAAACACCAACGCCTCAAAAAAACAAATACAGCACGGCCAAACCTCCATACCGTATTTATAATATTGGAAACAATAACCCAGTAACCCTTCGTGATTTTATAACAGCAATCGAGGAGGCGTGTGAGGTGGGGGCTAATGAAAATCTTATGCCAATGCAAGCAGGGGATGTGCCAGCTACATTTGCAGATATTGACGATTTGGTTGCTGATATTCAATTTAATCCATCAACAAGTGTCTCAAGTGGAATAGTGAAATTTGTTAAATGGTACAAGGACAGGCACTAATGAAAATACTTGTCACAGGTGGTGCTGGTTTTATAGGTTCTGCATTGATAAGGCATATTCTTAATACCACTGATCATCATGTTATCAATGTCGATAAACTGACTTATGCTGGAAATTTAGAATCTTTGCAGGAAATCGTGAATATTGATAGATATGTCTTCGAGAAAGTAGATATCTGTGATAAAGGAGAGCTTAATAGAATATTTAATCAATATAAGCCTGATGTTGTTATGCACCTAGCAGCAGAAAGTCATGTCGATAGGTCTATTGACAGCCCTGAAGCATTCATCCAAACCAATATAATCGGAACCTTTAATATTCTCGAGGTATCGAGAGCGTATTGGTTAGATTTGGATAAAAACAGTAAAAAAACCTTTAGATTTCACCATATTTCAACAGATGAAGTTTATGGTGATCTTGCAGATGCGGATGAATTGTTTTGTGAAGATACAGCATATGATCCGAGCTCGCCATATTCAGCATCTAAAGCTGCCTCAGATCACTTGGTGCGAGCATGGCATAGAACTTATCAGCTACCCGTGGTGCTAAGTAACTGTTCAAATAACTATGGGCCATACCATTTCCCTGAGAAATTAATTCCTCTAGTAATTTGTAATGCTCTAGAAGGAAAGCCTTTGCCTATTTATGGGGCCGGCAATCAGATCAGAGACTGGTTGTATGTGGATGATCATGCTCGCGCCTTATTTAAGGTAGTGACTGAAGGGGCAGTTGGGCAGACATATAATATTGGTGGACACAATGAAAAAACAAATATTGAGGTTGTCTCTCTTATTTGTGACCTGCTAGATGATTTAGTCCCATTAGACAGTGGTTCATATCGCAGTCAGATTGTACATATTGATGACAGGCCGGGGCATGACCGCCGCTATGCTATTGATGCAGGCAAAATACAGCGAGACCTTAATTGGGTGCCAGCAGAAACATTCGAGTCAGGTATTCGGAAAACGATTTTATGGTATCTCGAAAATCAAGATTGGTGTGAGACCATTAAAAAATCTATAACGTGAGGTTTAAATGAAAGGAATAGTCTTAGCGGGTGGCACAGGATCTCGACTTCACCCAATCACTAAAGGCATATCAAAACAATTACTTCCTGTCTATGACAAGCCTATGATTTACTATCCAATTTCAGTACTTATGCTTGCTGGAATAAGGGATATTTTGATAATAACAACAGCGCAAGATATCAGTTCCTTTAGGCGATTGCTCGGTAACGGGGAGAGCTTTGGGATTTCACTAAGTTATGAAATTCAAGCCTTTCCTAATGGTGTTGCGGAGGCCTTTATAATTGGTGAGTCATTCATTGGATCAGAGGGTGTTGCATTAGTCCTTGGCGATAATATTTTCTTCGGTCAGGGCCTTACTCCAATGTTGAACAACGCGGCCACACGTGAACATGGGGCCACTATATTTGGTTACCGAGTTAAAGACCCTGAGCGTTTTGGTGTAGTCGAATTTGATAATGATCAAAAAGTTATCAGCCTAGAAGAAAAGCCAGAAGATCCAAAATCAAATTATGCAGTTACTGGCCTATATTTCTATGACAATGATGTTATTGAAATTGCTAAGAAGGTTAGACCTTCAGCGCGTGGGGAGTTGGAAATTACAAGTATTAATCAAACGTATCTAGAAAGGGGAGATATATCCGTGGAGGTTTTAGGGCGAGGATTTGCATGGTTAGATACTGGTACTCATGACAGTCTGCTAGAAGCTGGATCTTTTGTTCAGACACTAGAGCATCGTCAAGGTTTAAAGATAGCCTGTTTGGAGGAAATAGCCTTCCATCAAAACTGGTTAACTGCGTATGATCTAGAAATATCAGGTAGAAGTTTAATTAAAACAGTATATGGAAAATATCTTTTGTCATTGGCGAGTGATGTTTGATGAGTATTTGTAAAACATATAACTTGGTTCAGCTTGGGGATGAAAGGGGCTCTTTAATTGCTTTAGATAAATTGTCAGGATTACCGTTTGATATCAAGAGGGTCTACTATGTATTCAATACAAAATACGGAGTGGCACGTGGTTTTCATGCGCATAAAAAGTTACATCAAATGGCTGTTTGTTTAACTGGAAGCTGTTGTATGGTTTTAGATGATGGCGTTAGCAGGGAAAGTGTAATAATGAATTCAGGTTCTGTCGGCATTGATCTTCCTCCAATGGTATGGCATGAAATGCATGATTTTAGTGCTGATTGTATTCTTCTTGTTGTGGCAAGCGATTATTATGATGAAGATGATTATGTCCGCGATTATAAAGATTTTAAAAAAATGGTGAGCTATGATTCATAAATTAGCAGATGTGCATTCAAAAAACATTGGAAAAGGCACAAAGATTTGGCAGTTTTGTGTGGTGTTGGATGGTGCAAAAATTGGTACTAATTGTAATATCTGTTCGCATTGTTTCATAGAAAATGACGTTTTGATTGGTGACAATGTGACAGTAAAAGGAGGTGTCAAATTATGGGATTCTATAACGATTGAAGATAATGTTTTTATTGGCCCAAACGTCACTTTTACAAATGATAAGTTACCGCGTTCCAAACAATACCCAGGCGAATTTGCAAAAACAATTATACAAAAAAATGCGTCGATTGGTGGCAATGCGACAATTTTACCCGGTATAACTATAGGTGAATTTGCAATGATTGGTGCGGGCGCTGTCGTAACTGAGGATGTGAAACCTCATTCTACAGTTGTTGGAAATCCTGCTAGAGAAATAATTAAATGATTCCTTTTTTAGACTTGAAGAAAATTAATGAGCAATATAGCACTGAATTAAAGGAGGCATGCGCTCGTGTTATCGACTCAGGTTGGTACATTCAAGGTGATGAATTAAGGTTGTTTGAATCAGAGTTTGCAAAGTTTTGTGGAACCAAATATTGTATTGGTGTTGCAAATGGTTTGGATGCACTGACTTTAACGCTTAGAGCCTGGAAAGAGCTTGAAAAATTAAAGGAAGGAGACGAAATACTTGTACCTGCCAACACCTACATAGCTAGTATCCTGGCTATAACCGAAAACAATCTAACACCGGTTATGGTCGAGCCGGATGAGAATACCTACAATTTATGCCCAAAAAAAACAGCCGCTGCTATTACCGGCAACACTAAAGCTATCCTTGCGGTTCACTTGTACGGCAAGTTGGCTCCCATGCCTGAGCTTATGGCATTGGCTGATGAGCATGGCCTATTGGTGCTGGAAGATTCTGCACAGGCCCACGGGGCTGCGATCAACGATAAAAAGGCGGGAAGCTGGGGCCACGCATCGGGTTTCAGCTTCTACCCCGGTAAAAACCTCGGTGCACTGGGTGACGCGGGTGCTGTTACGACCAATGATGACGAGCTGGCAACAACTATTCGCGCCTTAGGTAATTACGGTAGCCACAAAAAATATGAAAACCTCTATCAGGGCGTGAACAGTCGTCTGGACGAGATCCAAGCGGCAATGTTACGGGTAAAGCTACAGCATCTTGATGCGGAAACCCAGCGGCGCAAAGAAATTGCATTAGCTTATGCTAAAGGTATCACGCATCCCTCACTGTTACAGCCAATACCGGCGAGCAGCACACTGACATCATTGGAAAATCACGTATTTCATCTATATGTGATCCGTTCAGTAGAGCGCGAAGCGTTGCAGATACAATTGGCTAATGCCGGTGTCCAAACTCTGATCCACTACCCAATTGCGCCACATCATCAGCAAGCTTATAAGAAATGGGCAAGCCAAAGCTACCCGATTACTGAAGCAATTCATAACGAAGTGTTCAGTTTGCCTATCAGCCCAGTTATGAATGATGAGCAAGTTGAAACAGTTATTGAAACAGTAAGTCGCTATAAATGTCAGTTGTAAAAACTTCCCTCCTGAGCTTTATCGCCACTGCCATCAAAATGCTAGCAGGCTTAGTGATTAATAAAGCGGTAGCGGTCTACATTGGGCCGGCGGGTTTAGCGCTAGTGGGGCAGTTTCAAAACTTCTCCCAACTGGTCATGACCGCTGCACAAGGCGCAATTAATAGCGGGGTAACCAAATACGCGGCAGAGTACGGCAAAGATGGCGAACGTCTGCCGATACTTTTTAGCACCGCCAGCAAAATTAGTTTGATCTCGTCATTCTTTGTAGGTGCGGGAATCGTTTTTTTTTCTAGCCACGCCTCAGAATACTTTTTAAAATCTGAAGACTACAGTTATCTGTTTGTGATCTTTGGTTTCACCATTGTGTTATTTGTTATCAATAACCTATTGCTCTCGATTATCAATGGCTTAAAAGAGATTAAAACTTGGGTGATGATCAATATTATCCAAAGCATTTATAGTCTAATTTTCACTACCTTATTGATTGTTTTTTTAGGCTTGGATGGCGCCTTAATTGCCTTAGTCACTAACCAATCGGTGATCTTTTTTGTTGTGTTATGGATGCTGAGAAAGCACCAAGTGATTAAGTTAGAAAACTTTAAAAGCGCTTTTGACACTGCGGAAGGTAAAAAACTTGGTGCATTTGCTCTGATGGCGATAACCAGTGCCGCTACTGTACCGGTTTCGCACTTAACCATTCGAAACTATATTGGCGAAACCATAAGTTGGGATGATGCCGGCTACTGGCAAGCCATTTGGTACATTTCCACTATGTACTTACACGTTGTGACGACAACGCTGAGTATATACTACTTGCCTAGACTATCCGAAATATCAGACAAAGCTAAATTGCGCAAAGAACTATTACAGGGCTACAAAATAATAATGCCGATTGTGATCGTCATGTCTGTGGCCATTTTTTTACTCAAAGATTTTATAATCTGGCTACTCTTTACCGAAGACTTCGAAGACATCCGAGAGCTTTTCTTATGGCAGCTGGTCGGGGATGTGCTTAAAGTAGCCGCTTGGTTACTAGCATACTTAATGCTCGCCAAAGCCATGACCAAAACCTTTATCATCACCGAAATCACCTTTAGCTTGAGTTTTGTGCTGCTATCATTTTGGTTTGTCGATCAATACGGCTTAGTCGGCATGAGTTATTCTTTTGCGGTAAATTACGGGCTGTATTTCATCCTGATGATTTACGCAACAAAACGCGAGTGGAGAGATGACAGTGTTTGAGTTGGATGCATTGATAAATCTAGCTGATTACAGTCACTTGGATACACAATATTGATTGGCATGAAAATATTTCCACGGCGCAGAAGTCGAACGAGATATTAAGAGTGCCATCTGCTGGTATATAAAAACGGGTGAACAAAATCTCTGTGAGGCGCAATATACGCTAACCGTACATTTTTCCATAGGTGGTTAAGCTAACATGATAATTCTGTAAAAGATTTTGCTGTAAAATGTGCTGAAAAAGCCAAACTAAACTTGCGTTTGCTTGCATCTGCCTGAATAAATTGGATGGTTGATCTACCACATATTAAATGCACGTGTATAACATGTGCGACTTTCGGTGGGACGGCGAGGGTAACAAATTATGCTCCTGCAAACTAACCGAAACCCCACAGGCTGTTATAAAGCGAACTTGATAATTAAACATTAACATTTTGGCACTAAAATTCAAAACAAGTTTTTCTGGTGCCCTTTGGATTTGATAAAAGAGAAAATAATAAAGTGAAAATATTGTTATTAGGAGAGTTCAGCGCCTTGCATAAAAACTTAAAAGAGGGGCTTTTTGAGCTTGGGCATAATGCCGTTGTTGCTGCGCATGGCGATGGATTCAAGAAAGTTCCTTGCGATGTTTCACTTGAATCGAATCTGGCAGGTGTTTTTCGAAAAATTGATAATAGGTTAAAACCGCTATACAAACTAAATCAACTTACGGGGTACGATGTTGTACAGTTGATTAATCCATTTATTTTTAGTTCTAAATTTTTCCCAAGAAACTTATTTCTAAAAGCAATAATTGAAAGGAATGAAAAATTTTTCTTATCCGCTGCGGGTGATGATGCTTTTTTCTGGAGATACGGTAGAAAATCCCTAAAATATGGGCCTTTTGATGATTTTTTAAAGTACGATTTTAAGTCTGATAAATTTCCCATGGATACCGATGAGGCTTTTGAATTCAATACTTGGTTACTTGAAAAATCAAATGGCCTAATTCCCATAATGTATGAATATGAAAAAAGCTATGAAAATAGCCCTAAACGCCTAAATACCATTCCTATTCCAATGAATATGAATGAGATCGAATATCACGAAAATAAACTAGGCAGTAAACTTACTGTTTTTCACGGTTTAAATCGTTATGGTTTTAAAGGCACAAAGCATGTTGAGCAGGCTTTTGACTATTTACGTAAAAAATATCCCAATGAATTAGAGCTGGTTATTGATGGAAAAATGCCTTTAGACGAATATCTTCAACTTATGCAGCGTACCAATGTGGTTATAGATCAAATGTATAGTCATTCATTAGGCGTAAATGGCGTTTATGCACTTGCAATGGGCAAGATTGTATTGGGTGGCGCGGAACCTGAGAGTTTAAATAGCTTAGGTGTGGAATCAAGCCCGGTGATAAACTTGGAGCCAAACTCACAAAGTATTATTCGTCAAGTTGAGCATTTATTGGATCGCAAAACTGAAATACAGCAAATGGGCTATGAAAGTCGCTTATTTGCCGAAAGAGTCCACGGTCATACCAAAGTGGCACAACAATACATTGATACATGGAGTAAATACTAATGTGCGGCATAGCCGGCCTAGTGGATTTTGGGCGACAATCAAACTTAGACACCGTTAAAAAAATGACGAATACGTTGTTTCATCGCGGGCCTGATGATGGCGGTTATTTTTTTGAAGGGTTTGAACAAGCGCAAGTAGGGTTGGGACATCGTCGTTTGTCAATTTTGGATTTATCCAAGCACGGGCATCAACCGATGGCGTTTAACCATTTAACCATAGTCTATAACGGTGAGGTGTATAACTTTAAAGAGATTCTCGCCGAGTTAGAAAAATATGGTTATACCTTTGAATCCCAGTCTGATACCGAAGTCATTTTAAAGGCTTATCATAAATGGGGCGTGGATGCGGTGCATCGTTTTAATGGCATGTTTGCAATAGCGATTTTTGATAGCCAAGCGCTAACCCTAACTCTGATTCGTGACCGAGCAGGCGTAAAACCGCTGTATTGGTATCAAAAAGACGACTTTTTTATGTTCGCCAGCGAACTAAAAAGTTTTCACGAACATCCAGCGTTTGTCAAGGAGCTTAATCACGATGGCCTAGCCTTGTTTCTACAATACGGCTATATTCCGCAACCGCACACTATTTTTAACCATACTCATAAACTACAAGCCGGACACTCACTTGAATTAAACATCTGCCCAAAAGGCAGTAACTTTGAGGTGCAAAATTCAAAATTTAAAATTACTAAATATTGGGATGTGATTGATTGCTATAACCAACCCAAGTTGGCTATAGCTGAACAAGAAGCGGTGGATGAAACTGAACGCCTGCTGAAATCTGCCTGTGAATATCGTATGGTAGCCGATGTGCCAGTGGGGATTTTTTTAAGCGGCGGTTATGATTCCTCCGCAGTTACGGCGTTATTGCAGTCTGAGCGGACCGATAAACTCAAAACTTTCTCGATTGGATTCCATGAGGAAAAATTTAACGAAGCCCATCACGCTAAAAAAGTGTCAGAACATCTAGGCACGGATCATACCGAATATTACTGCACCCAAAAAGACGCTCTGGAAATCCTTCCCAAACTTCCAGAAATCTGGGATGAACCTTTTGGCGATGTATCGGCGATTCCAACAATGCTAGTAAGCCAGTTGGCAAAAAAGGATGTTACGGTTTCATTAAGTGCGGATGGCGGTGATGAAATATTTGGAGGGTATGACAAGTACACCGGTATAAAAAAGAAGCTTCAGGTGTTCGGTAAAATTCCAAAGTCTTTGCTTCCTTTTGCCAAATCCGGTTTGAATTGTAATGCGATCCAGTTTGCTGCGCGTAAAGCGGGCATGTTTAATGCAGAAGACCGACTTAAAAGATTTGCAATTATGTTGGGGCAGGATGAAAAAAGGTTGCTTAAAACCGGCTCACAAATATTTACGGATAGGGATCTACAGGAACTTTTGATCACAAAACCTAACAACTTAAAAAGCGAGTTTGATGCTGAAATTAACCAGGTATGGTTAGATAATGTTCTCGCGATTGATTATAAAACGTATCAATCAGATGATATTCTCACAAAAGTCGATAGAGCGACGATGTCACAGAGCCTTGAAGGGCGAGAGCCATTATTAGACCATAACGTAATAAATTTTGTCGCACGACTCGACTCAAACCTTAAAATTCGCAATGGTACTAAAAAATACCTTCTAAAAGAAATAACCCACAAATACTTACCAAAAGAAATCATGGATCGCCCAAAAATGGGCTTTGGAGTTCCCATTTTTGATTGGTTTAAGGACGAGCTAAAAGATTATTTAATGACATATTTAGATGAAAAACGGATAGCCAAAGCTGGAATATTCCAACCAAACTTGGTTGTAAAAATTAGAGATCAATATCTAAGAGGCGAAAAAACCAATATCAACAAACTTTGGTTTTTGCTGATGTTTGAAATTTGGAGGGAACGATGGATGGAGTGAAACTTTATTTTGCAGTATTTACGCCGACCTATAATCGATGTGGGGTTATTGTGAAATGAACCATACGTGTAGAGATGTGCACATATTTATCGGTGGTCTAGAGCGCGGGGGCACTCAAAGAAATTGTGTGAATATTGCAAATATGCTTTTCTCGAATGGTCATAGTGTGGAAATTACCACCGTACGAAATGTTGACAATGATGGCTATAAAGATGACTTGTGTCATGGGGTCTTACTTCGTACTCTTAACCGTGAAAGTACGATTCACTCGATTATTCCGTTGATTAAGGTCATCAGTAAAATAAATAAAGATACAACTATCCTGATCATGAACTACGAATTATTACCCTTTATCGTGTTAGTATCAAAGTGTTTGAGAAAGAAAAGCAGAATAGTTGTTAGAAATATGAATTATATTTCTAAATCGATGGCAAGTAAAAATAGAGGTATATTTACAATTGTTCAGAAATATTTAATGTTACTTACTTTTCCTTTAACTGATGTAGTTGTCCATCAGTGCAATGCAATGAAGAAAGATTTCCACTCCTATTGCCTATTTCAGCCAAAGCACTCAACTGTTATTAAAAACGTTGTAAATTTTCCTAAAAAAAATTTACCAGCGACAATCGCCCAAAATCCTTATTTACTTTTAGTTGGCAGATTGGTCGAACAAAAAAACATCAGGCTTGCAATTGATATCTTGAAAGCGTTACACAATAAAAGCTATGAACTCAATTTAATTGTTATTGGTGAAGGTGATCTCCTTTCCGATTTGCAAGACTACGCTGATCGCCTCGGTTTATTGCAGTATATAAAATTTCTTGGAAGAAAAAATAACGTTAATGAATATTATTTTAGCGCGCACGCTACTATCCTCACATCTAATTATGAAGGTTTTCCTAATGTTTTGATTGAATCTATGAGTTGTGGAACACCAGTTGTTGCGCATAATTGTAAATCGGGCCCTGAAGAACTCATAGTCAATGGTGAAAACGGGTTTTTAGTTGGCTTTCAAAATATTTTGGAATTTGTAGATGCAATAATTAAAATTAAGAATATTGATAGATCCTCCATTTCATCCACCATAACCGCCTTTTTGCCTGCTAATGTATACAAAGATTACTCCAAAATACTATAACGTTATTTTCTTAATATTTTTATTACTGTATTTATTTATAGTGATGTATGTTGTGCCAAATACAGAGATTACTTTGGACCGCGAGAGCTATTTTATCTCGTTTGCTAACACGCCAGATATTATTGATCGTATAGACTTTTTGTCACCACCAATTTTATTTCAAGAACCTTTATATCGAGTAATTGTTTACTGGCTAGGTATTTTTTTCTCGCCGCAATCTATAGCCCTGATTTTAATAGGAATATCTGCGTCGCTATCTATTGGTGTCTTGTATCAGGCCCGTCCTGACCTTTTGCCCTTAATTATACTGGTGTTTCTTTTGCCTCAGTTCATGGGGAAGTATATAGTCCATATTAGGCAAGGACTTGCGATCACTATTTTCTTGGTAATGTATTTGTACTTCAAAAGAAGCTTGATTACGTCATGCTTTATTGCAGGCTTGGCGCATATTTCTTTTTTCATCGCGTTACCAATTTTGTTTGCTATAAAAATTACTCCAAAAAAACGGACCTATGCTTTACTGTTATCGATTGTTTTTTTCCTGTTTGCTTCTTTGTTTTTCTATCAAGACGTATTTCGTCAACTGAGTTTTTATTTGAATATCCGCCAGAGTCAGAATTATTCGTTTACATCAGACAATATATCAGGTTTAGGTTTTTTGTATTGGTTTGTTATTTATTTTTTTCTATTTATGCAAAAAAAATACTCTGAATCCAGGGCTTTGTCGATGAACATTATTGCGTTGTATTGCGCGAGTTATTTTTTTGTTAATTTTTTATCGCGATTATTGGAGTCGTTTCTTCCTATGATTTTTATTGAGTTGAAATCTTTAAATACAAAGGTTTGCTATTTGGCTTTGATCTTTTATCTTGCTGTTTCTTGGAATAGCCGGTTATCTTTAACGCTACTTGGTTTTGGTGGATCATGAAAAAGTATATTTTCATCCCATCTTTGGCGTTAGGCGGTGCAGAAAAAGTTGTTAGTACGCTGTTCAAGTCTGATGCGATCAATGAAAATTGTGATTTGTTATTACTTGATAGTACCCGAGAATATGACTTAAAAGATAAATTACCTCAGCTTTTGACCACGTCTGTCTTTTTGTCGATGATCTTTAGAAGGGATTATTCCATCATTCAATGCCACTTGGTTTGGCCGCTAATAATAGGATCTATTATAAAATTTTGTAATCGATCTTTTGAGTTACAGGCTGTTCACTGCTTTTCCTACGAGGGCTATTTGTGTAGGAAAAGTGAGCCTCTAAGAGTACTCCTTACAAAAGTGTTAACAGTGTCAATGAAACTAGTCGATAATCATATCTTTAAGTCAATAGATATGATGGACGATTTTGTCGATATATTTGGATTTAAACCTAAAAAGTTTTCAATAATTCATAATCCAATTGATCTTAAAAGAAACATCGATAAAGCACATAAAGTAGATTTTAATAACTTTAAAGAAGGAACGGTTAATATAGCTATTGTTGGGAGAGTTTGCAGAGCTAAGGGGGCTTTTGATGTTTTTAAGTTGGCTAAAATCGTCGATGAAGAATATCAGTTTCACCTTATTGGAGATGGTCCTGATTTCGAAGAAGTGTCTAAAATTTCGCAAAGTTACTCTAATGTTATACTTCATGGGCGGCTTTTAAATCCATTTTTATTTATGAAAAAGTGTCAAATTTATCTTAGTCTCTCTTATAACGAGGGTTTCCCAAATGCTTTGGTGGAAGCGATGGCCCTCGGTCTATACCCAATTCATTCAAATTGTAAGACGGGGCCGAGGGAACTACTTCATGGCACGATTGATTATTCTAGGTGTCAGAAAACTCAATCGGGCTTTTTATTTCCGCCAGGTGATATGGTCGCGTGCAAGGATGGTTTAACAATGTTTAAGACGCTATCTGAAAATGAGGTACTATCAGTCTTGGAAAAAAATAAATCTGTTACTGAAAAGTTCGAATTTAATAGGATACTTGCACAATACTTGGAAGTGTTAAGGATTTCTACATGAGAAAAAAATTTAGTGGACCGACCCACACAAATTCGTTTGTTTTTGTTTATATTGATGAATCATTTGTATCCAGAGAGGTCCTTTCATCTGAGATTTCGGGTCTTGATTTGAGTGTTGCTGAGGATGCCTGCTTTTATTTCTTACGGTACGGCTTCGTTCCTCCCCCATTGACAATCTATTCTAACTTAGTTTGCTTGCCGGTTGGTCTAGACTTGGAAGTAGATGAGGATAAAAAATCGTTTCATTTTTCTAATAACTTTAGATTTGTGGCTAAAAATTCTCGAGAGAACTCTGTTCCTGATCTCGAGGTTTTGAGGCTTAAAATCCGAGAGTCAGTTGAGAAAACGCTTTCATCGGATACTTGCAATATTCTACTACAAAGTGGTGGGAAAGATTCAACTGTTTTAGTCGAGGCGCTATCCCACTTTAAGGGTAAATATAGCTTAAAATGTATGACATATGAGGCCGATTTTCGTGACAAAGAATCTTATGTCGCTCAATCAATAAGTAAGCATTACGGGTTAAATCATGAAACCATCAGGCCTGATTATGAATTAGAGTTTTGTTTATTGAAGAAACACTACAGCATGAAAAACGCTTTGCTATCTGCCGATTACACCTTGCCTGCATACTTACATCTATTGTCTTCGTCAACTAATTCTAATGTCATCGATGGACTAGGAAATGATATGTATATGGGGTATATAGGAACGAAAATAGAAGCCTTTTTAAAATATTTTAATCTGTCAAGGTTTCAAAAATTTGAGCCGTCTAAATTAACAAATAACGAATTTGTTAACTACGGCATTAGTACTATTTTTATGACCTCCGAAGAGCGAATGTTTCCAGGTACTAAACTATCGGTTAGAGAGATCTCAAAGCTTACGGCTCTCCCTCTCGTCAGTGACTTTAGTAGATTCATATCAGCTATCGCCAGGAATTATGATTTAGATGATTCAAAAGCTTCGGTGAGGGCAAGGTTCTGTGACTTGGGTCTGTTCCAAATGAAAGGTCTACAGTCTGCGATGTGCACCGGCAATACGATTAATTTTCCCTTTGGAAATCAGGGTATATTTGAATATTACTTTGGTCTACCTAAAGAATTACGTTATTCGAAAAAGAAAAGGGTAAATAAAATATTTCTAAGGTCGCTTATAAATACTTTTGATGTTGACAAAACGTACATAAATCGTAAGTCAGGTTTTAGATATAATATGGAAAGTTTCATTTCAAGCAACGCAGAAGAAATAAGAAATATTTTAAAAGACTCTAAATTTCTTTTTTCGGGTTTACAAGATTTTCTTGATGCGCACCTTGGGAGGTTAAATTATATCTCGGCTGCGAAAATTTATATTATCCTTACCTTCGCATTGTGGTTTGAGTCAAATTCATCAAAAAAGAGGGTTAAATCACATTTGGCATCTGGTTTCTTCTTAAGTGATTTAGAAAATTAGGCAACTTTTTGGGGTTACTAATCTCTAAGCCTAGTTACGATAATGAACTCCGTTGCTTCCTTTGTATTAGTACCTAAGTCGTTTCTGTTGAGTTTACGGTTCACCATGTTTTAACTCCATATTTCGTTAGTAAAGCTTGCATATATCTGCAGACATCAATTCGTGAGGCCACATGAAAAAAATTTTTATGTTTGTTAATGTAGATTGGTTTTTTTTGTCCCATAGACTCGTTATAGCCAAAGAGGCTCTTAAAAATAATGTGGATATGAATATTTTTACGGATTTTACTAAGAGTCATCAACCTAAAGATTATTTAGGGTTTAAGCTACGAATAAGTCCGTTAAATCGAGTGAATCTTGGGTTTGCTCGATTATTTTTAGAATTCTATAGGGCATATTGTCTGGTAAAGAAGGAGGAACCTGAACTTATTCACGCTGTTACGATAAAACCAATATTATTTCTTGGGCTAATTGCTAGATTTACTAAAACGCCTTTTATTGGTGCAATATCTGGCCTAGGGCCAGCGTTTAGTTCAGATAGTCTTTTGAAAATACTCCGTATGAAAATTATTATTTTGGTCTACCGAATTGTCTTCGGGGGTAAAAAATCATTTGCAATCTGTCAGAGTAATCACGATCGAGATGTGCTGTTTAGTAATAATATTGCTTCACAAGACCAAATCACAATGATACATGGCTCAGGCGTTGATTTAGATCAATACAGACCTATACAAAAGGCATCATCTAACAGACACATTGTGTTTATGGCATCAAGGTTGCTGGTTAATAAGGGTATTATTGAGTTTTGTAAAGCAGCTCAGATAGTTAAGGATAATTTTTCTGGTGACGTCGACTTCAAACTCGCGGGGTCAGTTGACTCTTCTAGTCCATCATCGATTTCCTTAGAAGATGTTATATATTTATGCAAAATAAGCCAGGTTGAATATTTAGGGGAGGTGAAATGCGTCAGTAATTTACTTGCGGAAGCGGATCTGTTTGCATACCCATCTTATTATCCGGAAGGAATTCCAAAGGTTTTATTAGAGGCCGCTTCCTGTGGAACTGCAATTATTACCACTGATCATCCCGGTTGTAGGGATGCAATTATTAAAAATGAGTCCGGCGTTTTAGTCCCCATACGTGACGCTGAAGCTCTGGCTAGTGAGATTATAGTCTTGTTAAATGATCAAAAAAAGACGGCTAAACTTGGCGCCCGGGGTAGGTTACTAGCCGAGGAGTCTTATAGTGAGCAAGAGGTTGTCGCCAAACATTATGCACTTTATGAAGAGATTATTAAAAAAATTCCATGAAAAAATTAATTTTTTTAGAGCTTAACGAAATAAATTTCGATGCAGTTACCTTTTATATTCAAAGGGGCGAGTATTTACCTGGGTTCAAAAAACTTATCGAAAAAGGCATTACAAATACTGAATCGGAACCTGAATATAAAAATCTCGAGCCTTGGGTTCAATGGCCATCAGTGCATACTGGCAAAACCTATGATGAACATAAGGTATTCAGACTCGGTGATTTTGTTAATTCGAATGATGAACAGTTCTTCGAACAGGTAGAAAAAGCAGGCTTCTCTGTTGGTGCTGTAAGCCCCATGAACGCATCCAACAAGCTTCAAAACCCAGCATATTTTATACCTGATCCTTGGACAAAAACTCCCTGCGATAATAGTTTTTTTGGCAAAAGTATTACCGATGCAATTGTTCAGGCAGTTAATGATAACTCGCAGTCTAAATTAACATTTAGAACCATCTTATACTTGGGCTTGGCTTTCATTGCGCTTGTAAAACTAACTCGATATATCCCCATGGTGAAATATGCACTTAATGCTTTAGGTAAGCCATGGCGCAAGGCATTATTTTTAGATATGTTATTGTATGAAATCCATAAAACGTTATTTAAAAGAAAAAAACCTAATTTCTCAACATTGTTTCTAAATGCGGGCGCGCATATTCAGCATCATTACTTTTTCAATTCACCATATGTTGCTTCACCGGAGTTAAAAAACCCTACTTGGTATATTGGAAAGGATGATGATCCTTTTTTAGAAATGCTCAAAGTTTATGATGAAATGCTGGCGGATCTTCTTGAATTGGCAAATACGGAAATTATAGTTGCCACTGGGCTGTCACAAAAACCCCATGAGCAGTTAAAGTTTTACTATCGCTTGAAAGACCATGCATCGTTCCTGAAAAAGGTTGGTGTAGAATGTTCTGATGTTGCACCCAGAATGACTCGAGATTTTTTAGTTTCATTTGATACCGAAGAGCAGGCACTGGAAGCAGAGCATCAGCTATCCAAAATTCTTGTGAATAATGAAGTTAGTTTATTTGAAGAGATAGATAACAGAGGCAACGACATTTTTGTGGTGTTGACCTACCCCTCAGAAATTACAGATAAAACCATGATTTGCTATTCGGGAAAAGAATCTCAGTTAAGTGATTTAGTAACCTTTGTAGCAATTAAAAATGGAGAACACCAAAGCAAGGGGTTTGCCTATTTTTCCGATGGTATATCTGAGTTTGCGCCACCTCAAGGTAGTCATGTAGCCAAGATCCATAACACTGTTTTGCAGTTCTTTGGAATTCGTAGTTAATACTTAAAGTTAAAATAAATGCCAGTTCCTCAAACTTAAAGGCGCAGAGTTCCGATCGTCGGCGCATGGTTTCGTAGCCGAGTCTCAGTAGTACTTTATTCCTTAATCCTCTGAGACTGTTATCGCAGTTGCTGAGTAGCTGGTGTAGTATCGGCTTGGTGAGTGGAGTAGCTTGCTGCTGTGCCCGGCCAATTTTACGGTGCATACGTTTAAGGGCCAGTACCACTTCTGGCTGCTTGGTCGGGTCGTAGTGTTTGGAGAGCTTGAGTACCGTTCCTAAACTATTGATCCTTCTCCGGATAGTTGCACTTTTTCTTATGGTGGCAAGGTAGTCAACATATTGCGCAATGGCCTCGGCAGTTGCCGGTATAGAATCGATATTATTGTGTGAGCACCAGGCCTGGTATTGAATAAAGTCCGACCTATAGGCCCTGATTGTATTTTCAGCAAAGGCGCCATCAAACTTGGCTAAGATATCATCAATCATGGTATGATCTCTAAACTAATAAGCTATAAAGATATTCTAATAGTATATAAAAGTAAATCAATATGATATCTGTATGCCAAATAAAGGCTGGTCGTGTGATGCTGGGCTGGAGTGCTGTCGAGCTTGCCGAGCGCGCTGGAGTATCGTCGGCGACCATTAAGAAATATGAGGCGCAGACTGGAATACCTAATGCAAATACACGAATTCTTAGTGCGGTTAAGTCGGTTTTAGAATCAGCCGGCATTGAATTCACTGGTGATCCGTTGGTTAACCCAGGCGTGACGTTGCGTATCAAGCGCGACAACTAACTTCTAACTGCTTTATCTTCTAGCTTATGCTTTATAATATTCACCTCAGTATTGATGTGGATGTCGCTATGCCTGTTGAAGATAAATCCAAGTCTCTTTTACCCTTCCTTTCAAGCCCTAA
>Ga0257120_1001184_pt1 | contig 17666 bp, 17 predicted proteins | sample SI106_10metaG_FD_190153 | JGI IMG/M metagenome (GOLD analysis project Ga0257120, IMG submission 190153) | Marine microbial communities from Saanich Inlet, British Columbia, Canada - SI106_10 | ecosystem: Environmental > Aquatic > Marine > Inlet | place: Canada: British Columbia | collected... | reverse complement strand
AAACAATCTACTGGAAAATAAAGGAATATGAACTCGAATATGGAGAAAATGAATCGACATATTGGTTAATTTTTGAATTGATTTGGAGAGATTACTTCAAATATATTTCGATCCAACACGGAAATAGAATCTTTAAGATTGATGGAATTTTACAAAAGAAATATGAGTGGAGTACCAATGAACTTCAGGTTCAAAACTGGATTCACGGAAGAACCAATGAACCCTTTGTAAATGCAAATATGATGGAACTGAAAGAGACAGGCTTTATGAGCAATCGAGGAAGACAAAATGTGGCTTCCTATTTTTCTAAAGAACTTTTATTGGATTGGCGAATTGGTGCTGCATATTTTGAATCGATGTTGATCGATTACGATGTGCACTCAAATTATGGAAATTGGCTATACATCTCTGGAGTTGGTAATGATCCGAGAGATCGAAAATTCAACATAAAAGTACAAGCAGAGAGATATGATTCAAAACAGCAATATCAAAATCTTTGGTTAAAAAAAACACCATTTTAGAGAATGAAAACAATCAGATTAATTCTTGGAGATCAGTTAAATAAAAATCATTCTTGGTTCCGTAAAAAAGAAAACGATGTATTGTACTGTCTGTTTGAAATGCGTCAAGAAACAGACTATGTAGTGCATCACATTCAAAAAGTAACGGGCTTCTTTGCTGCTATGAGAAATTTTGCAGAAGAACTAATTCAAGACGGACATACTGTAAGATATGTGAAAATCTTAGACGTTGAGAATACACATTCCCTTACCAAAAATTTAGCGCAAGAGATTGAAAATTTTAATGCCGAAAAATTTGAATACTTACTCCCAGATGAGTACCGTTTGGATACGCAATTATCAGACTTCTGCAAAACGTTGACGATACAAAATTCTGCTACAGATACGGAACATTTTTATACGCAAAGAGATGAATTGGGTGTTTTCTTTAAAGGTAAAAAACAGTTTTTGATGGAAAATTTTTATAGAAATATGAGAAAAAAACATCAATTATTAATGGTAAACGACCAACCTGAAGGAGGAAAATGGAACTATGACAATAGCAATCGAAAAAAATGGAAAGAAAATACATTAATTCCTCCCTTTAAAAGTTTCGATAATAATGTTGAAGATATTCATGCAGAAATTCAAAAAGCAGGAATCAAAACAATAGGAAAAATCAATCCAAAATATTTTGAATATCCCATCAACAGGAAGCAAGCATTGGTGCAATTAGCGTATTTCTGTGAGCACCTATTGGTTCATTTTGGAGACTACCAAGATGCCATGCACACCAATCAAATCTATTTATACCATGCTAGGATCTCCTTTGCTATGAATATCAAATTGATTTCACCCAAAGAAACCATCGAACAAGTAATTGCAACCTACCGACACAGAAAAGAAGAGATTGACATCTCTCAAGTAGAAGGATTTGTGAGACAAATTTTGGGCTGGCGCGAATATATGAGAGGAATGTACTGGTCAACAATGCCAAATTACAAAACTCTAAACAGCCTCAACAACACCAACAAATTACCCGATTTTTATTGGACAGGAAACACCAAAATGAATTGTTTGAAAAATGCAATAAACAATTCTCTAGACAACAGTTATGCGCACCATATTCAACGCTTAATGATTACAGGAAATTATGCCTTACTTACCCAAACGCATCCCGATGAAGTTGATGCTTGGTATTTAGGAGTTTATGCCGATGCTGTAGAATGGGTGCAACTGCCAAATACCAGAGGAATGAGTCAATTTGCTGATGGCGGAAAAATAGCCACCAAGCCCTATGTATCGAGCGGAAGCTATATTCATAAAATGGGAAATTATTGCGACAGTTGCTCCTACAACAAAAAGGAAAAAACGACAAAAGATGCATGCCCATTTAACAGTTTGTATTGGAATTTCTTAGATGACAAAAAAGAAGAATTATCTGGAAATTTTAGAATGGGAATGATGTACAATTTACTGGGCAAAATACCCGCAGATAAATTATTTGAAATAAAAGAAAAAGCAGCACACATTATAGCAAACCCAAATGAATACTAATAAAGAATCCATCCATATTGTTTGGCTAAAACGTGATTTGCGATTGGAAGACAATGAGGCAATTACAAATGCACTAGCATCCAACAAACGGGTGTTGCTACTCTATGCATTTGAGGATACTCTGATCAATGATCATCATTATAGTGAACGCCATTGGAACTTTATTAAGCAATCATTGGAAGACATCAACGAAGGCTTAAAAGTTTACAATACAAAAGTTTTGGCTGTAAATTCTGAAGTGATTCCCTGTTTCAATCAACTGCAAAACTATTTTAAAATAGATCATATTTATTCGCATCAAGAAACAGGGCTTTTAATCACCTATAATAGAGATAAGGACGTAAATAGATATTGTAAAAACAACTCTATAGAATGGACTGAAAACATCAATAACGGAGTTTTGAGAGGACTTCTAAATAGAGAAGATTGGTTTGAACATTGGGATCGATACATGCACGACAAACAATTTTGTTTCGAACCTAAAGAAAATCAATTCGTCTCTATTGAAGAGATTGCGCAGATTTCAGCAGATTTTAATCTTACCGATTTAAAAACGAAAACATCACTCATCTTCCAGAAAGGGGGGACAACAACCGCCTGGAAATATGCAAACTCCTTTTTTAAAGAGAGGCATAAAGAATATATGTTTAACATTTCTAAGCCCGAAAAATCGAGAACAAGTTCCAGTAGAATTTCTCCATACATTGCATGGGGAAACGTATCCATAAGAGCCATTTTCCAAAAAGCAGTAGCTCTAAAATTGGAGAAAAAAAATGACAAACATCTGGGAGCATTTATTTCAAGATTGCGTTGGCAAGCACACTTTATTCAGAAGTTCGAAATGGAGCATACTATGGAAGAATCGAGTATCAACAAAGGGTATCATAAACTAAAAAAGAACATCTCTGAAACCTACAAAACTGCCTGGGAAACAGGAATGACAGGCTTTCCGCTAGTTGACGCCAGCATGCGTTGTTTAAATGAAACTGGATATTTAAACTTCAGAATGCGTTCAATGCTCGTTTCATTTTTTACGCACATCCTTTGGCAACCATGGCAAGAAGCAACATCTCATTTGTCAAAAATGTTTTTAGATTTTGAACCTGGAATTCATTTTCCACAACTACAAATGCAAGCAGGAGAAACAGGAATCAATAGTTTACGAATTTACAACCCCATAAAAAATAGTATCGATCACGACGCTCAGGCTGTATTTATAAAGAAATGGTGTCCAGAACTTGCCAACTTGCCCGTATATTTTATACATGAACCCTATTTAATGACCACTTTAGACATGCAGTTTAATAATTTTGAATTGGGTATTGACTACCCTAAACCAGTTGTAGACATCAAAACAAATCGAAAAAGGGCCAGTGATATTCTATGGAATTTGAAAAAGAACCCATTGGTTCAAAAAGAAAGCTTTCGGATCCTGAAAAAACACACACTGAGTAACCGATATAAACTACTCCCGAACGAGTAAAAAAAAAATTGCAACTTCATAATTTTGAATATTTTGTTTAATAAATAACCTTATTTATTAAACATTTTGTACATTTGAATAGAATTTTATCAGATGATATTCAATACCACACATGCAAATAAAGAAATAGAAACAAGCATTAATGGCCTGGTAGGGAAGGCATATTCTTTTTTTGAAGCCATTAAAAGAAAAGGTGTTGGATCTAAGAGAATGATGATTGCCGAGGTAAGTCAGGGATTTAAAAACGTTATGAATACCGTTTCTGATCTCAATTATGCAAATATCGAAATTCGAGAAAAAGGGATCATAGTTCACATCAACAAAGGTTTGAAAAATTATAGTTGGGTAATTCCCTTCTACCAATTGCATACTTACAAAACCAACGGATATAGTATTTATGGACAAGGGAATTTCATTCGATTTACGAACAACAAACTCTTACAAGAAAATAAAAAATTCATCGAAAAATTGACCGATTTAAAAATAGAAAACGATAAAAATTACGCCTTCTACGAATGACTCCGTTAGATACAATTACCATCGATAGAGTCATTGAAATGGCTTGGGAAGACAGAACAACATTTGAAGCCATCGAATACCAATTTGGCCTCAAAGAGCAAGAAGTGATTCGTTTGATGCGGGATCAAATGAAATTAAAAAGCTTTAAACTTTGGAGAGAACGAGTTCAAGGAAGAAAAACAAAACATGAAAAGTTAAGAACTTTCGAAAAAGGGAGGTTTAAGTGTACCCGACAAAGATCCATCTCCAATAACGGAATTTCCAAAAGGTAAGGAAATTGAAGAATTAAAATATTGTTGAATTACATATACTCTAAATTAATAAACCATGGAACTGATACAAAAAGCAATCGAATTTGAAAACAGAAAAATGCGATTTCCAACGACTAGTGACAGAATTTTGGCCGCTAGAGAAGCCAAAGATTTAATTTTAAGATTGAATGAAATTTACAAAAAAAGTAAAGACGATAAGATCATGGAAGTCATGAAACGTCTTACTTTGATAAAACAACGAATTGAGAGAAGATTGAAAGGAAAACCCTTAACCGCATAATTAAATTTCATTTTCTCTTGCATTTCAAACATTTATATTTATATTCGAAAATTACATAAAATCGCATATACATACAATGACATTAACAGAAAAAGCAATAGAATTCGAAACAAGAAAATTCTCATTCAAAACAACAAGTGACAGAATTATCGCTTCTAGAGAGGTAAAAGCCTTGATACTAGAGCTTAATGAAGTTTATAAAAAAGACAAAGATCCAGAAATAATGGACCTTATGAAACGCTTAACAGTTGTCAAACAAAAAATTGAAAAGCGTTTGAAAGGAAGACCTTAAACGATATATGAAAAAAATTTTAGTGATTGGCGGAAGCAAAGGAATTGGACAAGCAATTATTGCCTCTTTAGTAAAAGAAAATAGCGTAATTAACCTCAGTAGAACAACTCCTACGCTTAATCATCAAAATCTAACGCATTATAATTGCGATATTCTTACCGATGAATTACCCCAAATTGAGGAATTAGACACACTCATTTATTGTCCTGGGAGCATCAATTTAAAACCGATATCTCGTTTAAAATTAGACGACTTTAGAGCAGATTTTGAAATCAACGTGATTGGAGCTGTAAAAGCAATTCAACACTATCTTCCGCTTCTAAAAAATGGAAACAAACCCTCCATATTATTGTTCAGTACCGTAGCTGCCAAATTGGGTATGCCATTTCATGCCAGTGTTGCAGCAGCAAAATCGGCAGTAGAGGGCTTAGTAAAATCATTAGGAGCAGAACTTGCCCCAACGATCAGAGTCAATGGTATAGCACCCACAGTAACCGACACAGAATTGGCCTCGAAATTATTAAGAAACGAAAGAATGGTCGAAAGTATTACCGATCGTCATCCTCTAAAAAAATTCTTAAATCCTGAAGAAGTTGCCGACATGGCAACCTTTTTGACCTCTGATAAGGCTAGCTCAATATCTGGCCAAATATTTCAGATGGATTGTGGAATTGTTAGTTTTAAACTATAATTAGATGGCAAGAACATCGATCTACGACATACAGATAAATGATTTACAAGGAAAGAAAATTGAGTTATCCGATTACAAAGGAAAACACATCCTCTTTGTCAATGTGGCGTCAAAATGTGGCTTTACACCTCAGTATGAAAGTTTAGAAAAATTAAGCAGTACATACAAAAACAATTTAATAGTAATTGGAGTTCCCTGCAACCAATTTGGTAAGCAAGAACCAGGAAACGCTTCAGAAATTGAAGAATTTTGTCAAGTCAATTACGGAGTTACGTTTTTGATTACCGAAAAAATTGATGTCAAAGGTGACCACAAACATCCGCTGTATAAATGGCTTACCTTACGAAGCTTGAACGGAAAGAAGAGTTCTTCTGTAAAGTGGAATTTTCAAAAATACTTGGTCGATACTGAAGGAAAATTGATCGATTATTTCTTTTCCATTACAAAACCATTTAGCTCAAAAATTACAAAGCACTTAAGATACTAAAACATGTTCGGACTATTTAAAAAGAAATCTGAAGTTGAAAAGCTTCAAGAAAAATATAAAAAAGTAATGGAAGAAGGATTTAAACTTCAATCCATTAACCGAAGCGATAGTGATCAAAAATATTTGGAAGCAGATGCGATTTTAAAAGAAATCGATCAACTTAAAGAATAAACCGAAGCATGAAACTAGCCAAACTCATCATTCTTTTTATGATTCTAAACTTTGGCGGACTTGCCATAGGAAGTTGGCTTATGAACAACGGTCCAACATCTACCTGGTATACCCAGTTGCATCAAGCTCCTTGGACTCCTCCAGGATGGGCATTTGGAGTAGCTTGGACGTTGATTATGATTTGTTTTTCTGTGTATCTAGGAATCCTTTTTCTTAAAGAAAATAATCAAAAACTGAGAATAACCTATGTGATTCAGTTCCTTTTAAATGTTAGTTGGAATTATCTTTTCTTCAATCAACATTTAGTTGCATGGGCAATGCTGAACATCCTATTGTTAACAGCAGTGGTCTTTTATTTCTTTTTCAAGTACCAACAACAGGTCAAAAAAATAAACTATCTATTAATTCCATACCTAGTTTGGCTATGTATTGCAAACTCCTTGAATCTTTACATTTTAATCCATAATTAAAATATACAAAACCGATGAAAATCTACACGCTTCATAAAAAACAACAGCTACCCATTTCTTTGGACGAAGCCTGGAACTTTTTATCAAATCCTTCAAATTTAAAAATCATTACGCCCGACTACATGAGTTTCAATATTGTTTCGACAATAGACAGACCTTTGTATACTGGACAAATTATTCAATATATTGTAACCCCACTTCTGGGAATTAAGACCCAATGGGTTTCAGAAATTACTCACATTTCTGAAAAAAAATATTTTGTCGATGAACAGTTATATGGCCCCTATGCCCTTTGGCATCACAAACATTTTATAAAAGAAATTGAGGGTGGTGTTGAACTAGAAGACATTATTGATTATAAAGTTCCCCTAGGAATCCTGGGGCAACTCGTTCATCCATTTTTGGTAAAGCCAAAGCTGGAAGAAATCTTTTCCTACAGACAACAAAAACTTATTGAACTTTTTGGCGAATGCAACTAATGAAAGAAGAACTTCAAATTTTTTGGTTTCGAAGAGACCTGCGTCTTACCGATAATTGTGGTCTATTTCACGCATTGAACAGTGGGAAAAAGGTATTGCCTATTTTTATTTTTGATGAAGACATCTTGTCCAAATTATCTTCCAAAAGCGATTCCAGGGTATCATTTATTCATCAAGAATTAGAAAACATCAACCGACAATTACAAGCTATTGGATCTGGGATTTCGGTATATCATGGAAAACCGGTAGAAGTATATCAGAAATTATCAGAAGAATATGCCATCGATACAGTTTTTACAAATCATGATTATGAACCTTATGCACTGCAAAGAGATCAAGAAATTAAAGATTTTTTAAAAACCAAAGGAATTTCATTCAAAACGTATAAAGACCAAGTACTTTTTGAAAGAAACGAAATTGTAAAAAATGATGGAACAGCGTATAAAGTGTATACTCCTTATTCCAAAAAGTGGCTAGAAGCTTTTCATCATAAAGGAATTCAGTTTTTCCCTTCAGAAGAAAAACTAGCGCATTGCTTCAAAACAGACCAACTCTCCTTTTTAAGTCTTGCAGAAATCGGATTTCTTCCCTCTAATATCAAAGTAGCATCATACGAAGTTTCAGCAGGTTTGATTGATTCATATGACGAAACACGAAATTTCCCAGCCCTAGACAGTACTTCTAGACTCGGAACCCATCTCCGTTTTGGAACGGTAAGTATTCGTAAAATGATTCACATAGCCTCAAAAAGCAATAGCATTACTTTTTTAAAAGAATTGATTTGGAGAGAATTCTTTATGCAAATTCTGTGGCATTATCCGCAGACTACTAAGAATAGTTTTAAACCTCAATACGACAGGATTCTTTGGAGAAACAACGAAGAAGAATTTAAACGATGGTGTGAAGGAACTACTGGCTACCCCTTGGTAGATGCCGGTATGCGAGAACTCAATCAGACTGGTTTTATGCATAATAGAATACGGATGTTGGTGGGAAGTTTTTTATGCAAACACCTCCTAATTGATTGGCGTTGGGGAGAGGCATACTTTGCAGAAAAATTGCACGATTTCGAACTGTCAAGCAATATTGGAAATTGGCAATGGGTAGCAGGTTGTGGTGTCGATGCTGCACCTTATTTCAGAATATTTAATCCTATTACACAAATCGAAAAATTTGACAAAAACCTCAAATACATTCAAAAATGGGTTCCCGACTTTCAAGAACTCACCTACCCTGCTCAAATTGTCGACCATAAACTCGCCAGAGAACGCTGTTTAACAACCTATAAAAAAGCCATCAATTAGCTGTAAATAAAATACTTAGATAGTAATGGTTTCACAAAACTAGTAACGCATAAAAAAACAAAAAAAGTGTAGGTGGTTCTCTAAAAAACCTATTAATTTGCCAACTCTTAATTCAAAAGCCGATGTAGCTCAGCTGGCTAGAGCAGCTGATTTGTAATCAGCAGGTCGTGGGTTCGAGTCCCTCCATCGGCTCCAAAAGTTCTTTCTATTGAAAGAACTTTTTTTATGCACAGATATCCCTATAATTTTCTTTAAATTTGTTCAAAATGATATCCAAAAATACATGTCAAACAAAATGCTAATTATAGGAATCGCTGGAGGTACCGGTAGTGGAAAAACTACTGTTGTCAATCAGATTATAGATCAATTCCCTACTAATGACGTATGTGTAATTGCACAAGACTCCTACTACAAAGCAACAGACAATTTATCTTATGAAGAAAGGGTTCAAATCAACTTCGATCACCCAAGATCTATTGACTTTGAATTATTGATCCATCATTTAGAGTGTCTTAAAAATGGTGAAACCATAGCACAACCTGTCTATTCTTTTGTAGACCATAACAGAACCCAAGAATCTGTAGAAACACACCCACGAAAAGTGGTGATTGTAGAAGGCATCTTAATTTTTAATAATGAAGCACTTCGGTCTCTTTTTGATATCAAAATTTTTGTACATGCAGAAACCGATGAGCGTCTAATCCGAAGGTTACGAAGAGACATCACCGAACGCGGTAGAGATTTGGATGAAGTCTTAAATAGGTATCAAGACACCTTAAAGCCAATGCATCAACAATTTATTGAACCAACCAAAAACTTTGCAGACATCATTATTCCAAATGATCGATACAATACGGTTGCCATTGATATTCTAAGAACCGTGATTAACGAAAGCCTGTAAATTGATATGAATTTTAAGAAACTACAACCCAAATCAAAATTCCTGAAATTTCTTACAAATACCTTTGTACTTATTTTGGTGCCATTTATCATTTGGATGTTTTTTTTTGATGAAAACTCTTATTTGGCACACCGAAAATACAATGCAGAAATTAATGATTTACAAAAGACCATTGAGTTTTATCAATCGGAAATCACAAGAGATAGCACCATTATCAAAGGACTTAAAGATTCTCTAGAATTAGAGCGTTTTGCACGAGAAAAATATTTGATGAAAAAAGAAAATGAAGAGATCTATATTATCGAATTTGACACACTTAAAAAATAATGGGCACATCTCTATTTCATGAATTTGAAAAAAACACTGCAGCTGTTTGGAAGCAAAAAATTCAAGTAGATCTCAATGGGTTGGATTATAACGAAAGTCTTCTTTGGAAAACCACAGAAGATATTGTTGTAAAACCTTTTTATACGCTCGAAGACCGAAAAGATCTAAAAATAACAGCACCGAAAGGAACCTTCTCAATTTGCCAATCCATTTTTATTGATGATGTAAGAATTGCAAATTCATTAGCCAAAAACGCATTAGAAAGAGGCGCCAACTCCATTCAATTTATTGCAAATAGCACATTTGACTTTGAAGTTTTATTAAAACGTATCGATTTAGAATCGACCAAAATATTTTTCAAGCTTCAGTTTTTAGATGAAGAATTTTTCAAGGTACTCTCCCAGAAAACCCACTCAAAAAACACTTTTTATCAGATCGATATTCTAGGAAATCTAGCTGAAAATGGCAATTGGTTTGAAAGCTTATCATCGGATATTCAAAAATTTGATGCCATTTCTAAAAAAGTCTCAAACACCATTTGTATTGATGCATCACTTTATGAAAATGCAGGTGCAGGAATTGTTCAACAATTGGCCTATGCCCTAGCACAGACCAATGAATATCTTGAGCAACTTCATAAGGATGCAATCAGTAACATTCATTTTATCTTTTCTGTAAGAGGAAATTATTTTTTCGAAATAGCCAAATTACGCGCTTTTAAGCTGCTTGTGCAAACACTTTTTAAGGACAATCATTACGAAGCAACACACATCGAACTCTTTGTTCAACCCAGTGCTCGCAACAAAACAATGTATGATTACAACGTAAATATGTTGCGAACAACCTCCGAATGTATGAGTGCTATTTTGGGAGGTGCTACGAGTATCTCGAATCAATCTTATGACAAAACTTATCACAAGTCGAACGAATTTGGAGAGCGCATTGCTAGAAATCAATTGCTTATTTTAAAAAAAGAAGCGGGTTTTGATGAAGGTCATTTGCTTACCGAAGGGAGCTATTATATCGAATCGATCACCCATCAACTTGCCCAAAAGGCATTGACCCTTTTTAAAAGTATCGAAAAATCGGGAGGCTTCTTAAAGTTGTTGAAAGAAGGGAGTATTCAGCATAAAATAGTTGAAAAAGCTGGAAAAGAACAAGCCCAATTTGATGCTCAAGAGCTCCCTCTTTTAGGAAGTAATTTACATCCCAATAATAAGGATCGAATGCTAGATCAAATGGAATTGTATCCATTTGTAAAACAACGAAATATCAAAACACTCATTGTTCCAATCACCCGAAAACGATTGGCAGAAGCCTATGAAAAAGAGCGATTAGAAAACGAAAAAAAGAATTTAAAAAGGTTCACTAAGCAATGATTAGAAAAAACATACAACATCTACAATTAGATACCGAAAAGAATTCTGAGGAAGGTTTTTTCCATGAACACTTTATCGCAGGTACGGCACCTCATTTAAGGGGTCCTTATAGCACCATGTATGTTCGAAAACCATGGACCATTAGACAATATGCTGGTTTTTCTACCGCAGAAGAAAGCAATGCTTTTTACCGAAGAAATTTAAAAGCAGGTCAGAAAGGACTTTCTGTCGCATTTGACTTGGCTACTCATCGAGGATATGACTCGGATCACGAGCGCGTTCAAGGAGATGTTGGAAAAGCGGGTGTGGCCATTGATTCTGTTGAAGATATGAAAATTTTGTTTGACCAGATTCCATTGGAAAGCATGTCGGTTTCGATGACCATGAATGGAGCTGTTTTACCCATTTTGGCATTTTATATCGTTGCCGCTCAAGAACAGGGAGTTGCGCTAGAAGCCCTCACTGGAACTATTCAAAATGATATTTTAAAAGAGTTTATGGTTCGGAATACCTACATTTACCCACCCGAACCTTCCATGAAAATTATTGCAGATATTTTTAAATATACCAGCAATAAGATGCCCAAATTCAACTCTATTTCAATATCTGGATACCACATGCAAGAAGCAGGTGCTACAGAAGAAATTGAACTTGCCTATACTCTTGCAGATGGTTTGGAATACCTTCGGAAAGGGATTGAAGCGGGAATGGATATTGATGCCTTTGCGCCAAGATTGTCTTTCTTTTGGGCCATTGGCATGAACCATTTCAAAGAAATTGCCAAGTTGAGAGCTGGAAGAATGTTGTGGGCAAAAATGGTGAAAAAATTCAATCCAAAAAACCCAAAATCTCTTGCATTAAGAACGCATTGCCAAACTAGTGGTTGGAGCTTAACAGCACAAGACCCGTTTAACAATGTTGCTAGAACTGCCGTAGAAGCCATGGCAGCTGTATTTGGAGGAACACAAAGCTTGCATACCAACGCCTTAGACGAAGCCATTGCATTGCCGACTGAGTTTTCTGCACGCATCGCGCGAAACACCCAAATTTATTTACAAGAAGAAACGGCAATCACAAAAACGGTAGATCCATGGGCGGGAAGTTATCGTTTAGAACAACTAACAGAAGAAATTGCCAACAGTGCTTGGGAATTGATCGAAGAAATAGAAGCATTGGGCGGAATGACCAAAGCAATTGAAAAGGGAATTCCGAAGATGCGTATCGAAGAAGCTGCAGCAAAAAAACAAGCCAGAATAGACAGTGGAAAGGATGTAATCGTCGGTGTAAATCAATATCAGTTACAACAGGAAGATCCACTACATATTTTAGAAGTCGATAATGAAGCCGTTCGATTTTCGCAAATAAAACGATTGGAAAACATCAAATCGGAGCGAAATAGCTCGGAAGTTCAAAAATCTTTATTAAATTTAACGAACGCTGCCAAAACCGGGCAAGGGAATTTATTGGAGTTGGCAGTAATAGCAGCAAAAAACAGGGCTACTTTAGGAGAAATATCGGAGGCTTTAGCACTTGTTTTTGGAAGACATAAAGCCATCAATAAAACCATATCAGGTGTGTATCGAAAAGAAATAAAAGACGACCAACTGTTTCAAGAAGCAGCTTCTCTAACCGATCGTTTTGCCGAATTAGAAGGAAGACGTCCAAGAATTATGATTGCCAAATTGGGTCAAGACGGACACGACCGAGGAGCCAAAGTAGTTGCTACGGGCTATGCCGATTTGGGTTTTGATGTAGATATGGGCCCTTTGTTTCAGACACCACAAGAGGCAGCCAAACAAGCCATTGAAAATGATGTGCATATTTTGGGAATTTCCTCTTTAGCAGCAGGTCACAAAACCTTAGTACCACAAGTTATTGAAGCTTTGAAAGCATACGGTAGAGAAGATATTATGGTCATCGTTGGAGGGGTCATCCCCCCACAAGATTACCAATTTCTATTTGATGTGGGTACAGTGGGTATTTTTGGTCCTGGGACTATCATAGCACAAGCAGCAATCGATTTGGTCACCATTTTGATTGATGGTCTTGAAGATAGTAACGAATAATTTCGACGACTTAGACATCTAGTTCTAACTTAAAATTTATTGCTTTTTTATCAGTATCTTTTTCGTAGAATGAAATGCCCAATTCTAACATTTGTAGAAAAAAATCTTGATTGGATCAAACCAAAAATCCCCCAAAAGAATCAACTAATTGGAGGATTTGATCTGTTTAAAATCTATTTTAAGCTTGTCCTGTAGGCCCAAAATTCATTGGGATTGGGGGTTGTTCAGAATCTTTAATTTCGCCGTGAGCACTTTCAAATTTTCTTACATTATCGGCCAAGGCCTTTGTCAATCTTTTGGCGTGTTGAGGTGTCAAGATAATTCTTGATTTAACTTTAGCCTTCGGTACTCCGGGCATGATATTGATAAAATCAACAATAAATTCAGACATGGAGTGATTGATGATTGCTAGATTTGAATAAGTTCCCTCTGCGATATCTTGATCCAATTCGATATTTAATTGTCCGTCTTTATTTTTATTTTCTTCCATAATAGTCTCGTAACTGTTGAATGATACCCTTGTTGAATGGGATTTTATTTGAAATTTAAAAATACAAAAAAAAAGTTGAATTGAATGCTATCACAAGTATAGTAAACAATTCAACTTTTAAGTATGTAACAATAGAACGTTTCTTAGAAACTTTGTTCTATTTCATCTTTGGGTCCTACCAAAATATGATCGTACTTTCTCATTCCTGTACCTGCTGGTATTTTCTTACCTACAATTACATTCTCTTTCAAACCTTCTAGGGTATCAATTTTACCGTTTACAGCAGCTTCGTTTAATACTTTGGTAGTCTCTTGGAAAGAGGCCGCAGAAATAAATGATTTTGTCTGTAAAGAAGCTCTCGTAATACCTTGCAACACTTGCTCTGCAGTTGCTGGTCTGGCATCTCTTGCTTCTACTAAGTTCTGATCATTTCTTCGCAATAAAGAATTTTCATCTCTTAGTTGACGTGCAGTAATAATTTGACCTGCTTTTAAGTTTTCAGAATCTCCAGCACTTTCAACCACTTTCATTCCGTAAATAGCGTCGTTGTCTTTGATGAAGTCAATTTTATGGATGAGTTGATTCTCTAAGAATAAAGTATCTCCTGAATCGATAATCTTCACTTTACGCATCATTTGACGTACGACTACTTCGAAATGCTTGTCGTTAATTTTCACCCCTTGCAAACGATATACTTCTTGAATCTCGTTTACTAAGTATTGTTGTACTGCTGCAGGGCCTTTAATTCTTAAAATATCTGAAGGAGTCGTTGCTCCGTCTGACAATGGCATTCCAGCTTTGATAAAGTCATTTTCTTGAACTAAAATTTGGTTCGATAGCTTTACTAAATATTTGCTGATGTCTCCAGTTTTAGATTCTACGATAATTTCTCTATTTCCACGTTTGATTTTCCCGAAAGAAACCACACCATCAATTTCTGAAACTACAGATGGATTTGATGGATTACGAGCTTCAAACAATTCAGTCACACGTGGTAAACCTCCTGTAATATCGCCTGCTTTACCAGACTTACGAGGAATTTTTACTAAGGTACGTCCTGCTTCAACTTTATCACCATCACTCACCATTAAGTGAGCACCTACTGGTAAACTGTACGAACGTAATGTACTTCCGTCTTTATCTTCAATAATTAAAGAAGCGATAATTTTCTTGTTCTTAGAGTCGGTAATTACTTTCTCTTGGAAACCTGTTTGTTCATCAATTTCTACAGTGTAGTTCACACCTTGCTCTAAATTGTCAAACTTCACTTTTCCATTGAATTCAGAAACAATAACACCATTAAATGGATCCCATTGACATATAACATCACCTTTTTTGATACTTGTTCTTTCTTTGTCGAAAATATAAGAACCGTAAGGAATTATGTTTGTACTTAATACGATACCAGTTTTCTTATCGATTACTTTTATTTCAGCAGTTCTAGAAATAACGATTTCAACTTGTTTTCCATCATTATCTTTTCCATTAACGGTACGTAAATCTTCAATGATAACGTTACCTTCAAATTTGGCTGTTAATTTGTTTTCTTCAGAAATATTTCCTGCTACCCCACCAACGTGGAATGTACGAAGTGTTAACTGAGTACCTGGTTCTCCAATAGACTGTGCTGCAATAACACCTACAGCTTCACCAATTTGTACTTTATTGAGTGTAGACAAACTTTGTCCGTAACATTTTGCACAAATTCCTTTAGTCGATTCACAGGTTAATGCAGATCGTACTTCTACTCTATCTATTCCAGAAGCTTGAATCGCATCAGCAATTTTGATAGTAATAGATTCTCCTGCTCCAACTAATAAAACGTCATCATCTGAAGTTGGATCAAATACATCTTGTAAAGAAATACGTCCTTCAATTCTATCTGATAAAGATTCTACGATCTCATCATTTTTCTTTAAAGCAGCTACTTCTAATCCTCTTAATGTACCACAATCTTCTTCGTTTACTATTACATCTTGAGAAACATCTACCAAACGACGTGTTAAATAACCTGCATCTGCCGTTTTTAAAGCTGTATCTGCAAGACCTTTACGTGCACCGTGAGTAGAGATAAAGTATTCATGAATCGATAATCCTTCCTTAAAGTTAGAAAGAATTGGATTCTCAATAATTTCACCACCTCCTGCAGTCGATTTTTTAGGCTTTGCCATTAATCCACGCATACCGGTTAACTGACGAATCTGTTCTTTAGATCCACGCGCACCAGAATCAAGCATCATGTACACCGAGTTGAAACCTTGTTGATCTTCACGCAAACGTTTCATAGACAATTCAGTTAAATCGTTATTGGTTCTTCCCCAAATATCAATTACCTGATTGTAACGCTCTTTTTGCGTTAACATTCCCATGTTATAGTTCATAATAATTGCATCCACTTCTTTATTGGCCTCAGCAATCATTGATGTTTTTTCTTTAGGAATAATAATATCACCTAAACTGAATGATAAACCACCTTGGAAGGCAAATTTATAACCCATATTTTTGATTTCATCTAAGAAATTTCCAGTCGTAGGAATGTCGGTAGCTTTTAAAATACCTCCAATAATTCCACGTAAGTTTTTCTTAGTCAATACTTCATTGATATATCCAGCAGCAGCAGGAACAACTTCGTTAAATAAAACTCTACCAACTGTTGTTGCTATAATTTTAGTGACTTGTTCTCCATTCTCATCAATATCTTGAGTTCTTACTTTGATTCCAGCATTCAAGTCAACCATTTCTTCGTTAAAAGCAATCGTTACTTCTTCTGGTGAATAGAATGTCAATCCTTCTCCTTTAATAGGTACTTCTGGAGTTGAAATTCTTTCTTTTGTCATATAGTATAAACCAAGTACCATATCCTGAGAAGGAACTGTTACTGGGGCACCATTTGCAGGGTTTAAGATATTGTGAGACGCCAACATTAGTATTTGCGCTTCAAGAATAGCTTCTGGGCCTAATGGTAAGTGCACTGCCATTTGATCTCCATCAAAATCGGCATTAAAGGCTGTACAAACTAACGGGTGTAGTTGAATTGCTTTTCCTTCAATTAATTTTGGTTGAAATGCTTGAATTCCTAGTCTGTGTAAAGTAGGGGCTCTGTTCAATAAAACAGGGTGTCCTTTGATTACATTTTCTAAAATATCCCAAACTACAGGCTCTTTACGGTCTATAATTTTCTTTGCAGATTTTACAGTTTTTACAATTCCTCTTTCTATCAACTTACGGATTACAAAAGGCTTGTACAATTCTGCTGCCATATCCTTAGGGATACCACATTCTGACAATTTTAATTCAGGTCCCACAACAATTACAGAACGTGCAGAATAATCAACACGTTTTCCTAATAAATTCTGACGGAAACGTCCTTGTTTTCCTTTTAATGAATCTGATAAAGATTTTAATGGTCTGTTCGATTCTGTTTTTACTGCTGATGATTTGCGCGTGTTATCAAATAATGAATCTACCGATTCTTGTAACATACGCTTCTCATTACGTAAAATAACTTCTGGAGCCTTGATCTCTACCAATCTTTTTAAACGATTGTTTCTGATAATTACTCTTCGGTACAAATCGTTTAAATCTGAAGTTGCAAAACGCCCTCCATCTAAAGGAACTAATGGACGTAATTCTGGTGGTATAACCGGAATTACTTTCATAATCATCCACTCTGGATTGTTCTCTCTATTTTTCTGAGAATCTTTAAATGCCTCAACAACGTTTAAACGTTTTAATGCTTCTGTTTTACGTTGTTTAGAGGTTTCTGTATTGGCTTTGTGACGCAATTCAAAAGACAATCCTTCTAAATCGATACGTGCTAACAAATCAATTAAACATTCAGCTCCCATTTTGGCGATAAACTTCTCTGGGTCTGAATCATCTAAATATTGATTTTCTTTTGGAATTGTATCTAAGATATCTAAATATTCTTCTTCTGTTAAGAAGTCCATTTTTTGTAATGATGCACCTTCTTCATTTTTTGCAATCCCTGGTTGAAT
>Ga0257120_1001183_pt1 | contig 17679 bp, 10 predicted proteins | sample SI106_10metaG_FD_190153 | JGI IMG/M metagenome (GOLD analysis project Ga0257120, IMG submission 190153) | Marine microbial communities from Saanich Inlet, British Columbia, Canada - SI106_10 | ecosystem: Environmental > Aquatic > Marine > Inlet | place: Canada: British Columbia | collected... | reverse complement strand
AGTCAGAACGCATAAATGCCCTCTTTCTCCCGATTAGGTAAAGATAAAACTAGAAGGCCCTTGAATAAGGTTGCCGAAAAAACTGCGCTCCCTTAACACGATTGTTATCTGGACTGATGTAAGAAATACGTGGCCTGAATATTAAGTGATAAATTATATTCATTATTATCCAAAATATAATATCGATTCATATAAAAACTGTTAATCATTTTAGCGCCTATGGCTCCTTTTTGGAAGCGTCTTTGATATTTAAGCCCTAAGCTGAACTCATTTTGATGTCGATTATAGAGCTCTTTTTGGCCACTACCATGATCCCTTTCTAAGAAATAATCATCATCAAACCTAATGGCTTGAAAATCGATTCCTAAAAGACTTTTTTGATCGTAGAGGCTTAACCCTAGAAATTGACTCATTGAACCCCCACCAATCCCCGCTCCCAATACTTGCCCTTGATGAGTATAGCCCTGATCGACTAATATATGTTGGTAATAAGGTGGATTGGCGCGGTACGACCAGCTTTGATTTCTTACCAAATTACTGTGCTCAATCATAAAGTACAAAACCTTTTCTTTAGGAAGATCAAACGCTTTTTCAAGGCCTAAGGTATAGGCTCGGCTGTGCTCTGGTTCAGTAATGATTCGAATAAAATCCCCACTAAAGTCATTCTTTGCCCATTCAAAATAGATCCTCAAATCAGCCTCTTCAAACTTCCAATCTACAAACAATGAAGCCATTTGATCAAAGGAATCTTTAGTCAAAACCGAATCAATCATGATTCCTTGATCAAAAACCCAAAACAACGCAGCTAAGTCGGGTGGCGTAAAATACTTACTTTGCTTGTACAATACTTTATTAAAGCCCAATACTAAATTTGGCAAAAAAGGAGGGCTATAACCTACCGTCATTCCTGTAAAAAATAGCTTATTATTCTCCGGAAAATTATCAAAATAATTAGATTCGGACAGTTGACCAAAAATGATCTTGGTTTCAAAAGCCCCCAAGTCTCTGTTTTTAAAATGAAGCGGAAGCGGTTGGGCCGTCCCCAAGTCTAAACTAGGAAAGCCCCCTGCGTTACGACTTAAAATGATTGGATTGATCTTCGCTGGTCCTAATTTTAAGTTTTGGGTTCCAAGACCCACGGTGAAAATACTGTCTTGATATCTAAGCTCTGACTGCCCTAAATGAAAATTCACAAACGCTTTATCCCCATACCGCTGAACCCAATCGGTTCGATAAGAAACGGAAGCCTTGTTCGCAAATTGATAAGAAAAAGGGCTCACGTCTTTTTTAATCTGGGGCGCAAGCTCAAAGGAAGCATTTTGAGAATAAAAAATGTTGGGTAAAAAAGTCAATGAAAACCTGTTTTTTTTCAAACGCAACCCCACGTTGACTTCCTGAGTGAGGCCTCGCCCCCGCCAAGAGGGGCCGTCGTTATAACCTCGTGGATAAGCTGTATTAATATGTGTTTTGAATCCTAAGTCTAAAAGGGTCAGACCCTCAGTTCCGTTTATTCTAGATTGGAATCGATCCCATAAAGACCACTCCAAAGAATCAAAAAATGGATCAATCGTCAGCCCATAACCCAAATGATTAACCTGCTGATTTTTAAGAGCTAATAATTGAAAATATTCGTTCTCCAAGTCCCCAGGTACATCAACCTGAGCCTTGATTAAATCAACACTAATCAATAAAAATATTGAAACAAGAACGCTTTTTTGCATAAATTTCCGGTTCACTCGCGAAAATATTATCTGTCTATATTTGCCCTCGTCCTATAAAGACTCCATTCTAATTATAGGTTTTTTAAGGACCTCCTACCAAGCGGTAAATTTAACATTTTAAATAGGAGTAGAAACAAAAAACTTTAGTGGAAACCCCGCTTTTAATATTCTTCCATGATTAATTTAGCTTTTTAGTGCGTCCTTTGTAAGCATTCTAATCTATCTGACCTTTTAATTTAATATTCTATGGTTACCGTTTTGCTGATGAACTATAAACGTCGAGAGAATCTAAATAAAATCATCTTGGCTTTGAAATCGCAAACCATTCCCTGTGAAATCTTTGTTTGGAACAATGCTCCTGAGCCTTTTGTTCACGCTGATGTTGATTGGGTTTTAAATTCCTCAGATAATGTTCGCTGTTGGCCTCGGTGGTTTATGGGTACCTTTGCTAAAAACGATTATATCATGTCGCACGACGACGACTTATTGATTACAAAAGAGGATGCCTTAGAGCTTCTAGTAAAAGAATACGAAGAAAAGGGTCATAAAGGAATGGCCATCGGCCCTTATGGAGTAATTCTTGGAAAAAATAATCTCTACTTTCCTAAAAATGTCCTCGCCAAAGGGCTACAAAAACTAGGGTCAACCGGTATCCCTAAACATCTCAGTTTTCCTCAAAAATGTGTAAAAGTGGATATTATTAAGGGGCGCATGATTTTTTTTAAAAAGGACGAGTTAAATAATATTCCCATCCTTCCTGAAGGTCCCAGTTCCTTTGTCCTTTGTGATGACATTGTCATCAATGCTCATCTAGCCCATGGGGCTTTAGGTCATCATCTTGTCACCAATAAGCTGAATGGAAAAATCCAAGATATTGAAGATAAGGGGAGCAGTACTGGATTATGGAAAAGCCATCCTAATTGGAAAGAAATGCGCAATGAAACTGCACAAGATCATTTTAAAGAAAAACATTAAAGAATTGATCCTCCTTAATTGGTTACACTATAATAATTTCAGGAGCCCACTCCGATGACTCCTTAATTTAGCGGTGGCCCATTCAATGATTGTTGCCGTCACCTTTTGTAAAACTAACTTCTTCATGTTTTCGCTCCGGTTTTCATCATCCGTTTGCGTGATATGAAAAGCAAATTTCCCGTGTCCAATGAAACGATAAAACCAATGATATTTGGCACAATACCTCCTTGAGATAAGTTGTTGATTATTATAAAATTTAGGCATCACGTAGTTCCAATATACACCTTGATTCCGTGGATGTTTATCCGCCAAATGACGCCCCTCGCCCCTAGACGCCTTCATCCACTCATCCACAATTTTCCTACCCTCCTGGGATCTTCTCACCATAATAAAGCCCGCATTAGGCTTTCTCCATTTAAAAAAATGTGTATCTGCTGGCATGAGAATGTGAATGTTCGAAGGCACCTTTTCAATAAAAAAATCTAAGGAAATCTCACTATTCATTAAGATAAGATCTGCATCAAAAAGCACAATCCATTCGGATACGCTCGATACAAGGGCCTGCCTGATCATTTCTATTTTGGTCCAGTTCACATGCATATCTTCGACCAATTGTGAGCGCTGAACCGAATAGCTGTATCCGTGCTTTTGGGCGTACCTATAAACAGACGCCATCCCATATTGGGCATAATCGTCAATGTTCGGCGTAATCAACTGATATAAATCGAATTTTGATTTCATTTTTCTTCTTATTGAATCGTCTGTTCCCTATTTTTGTTTTTAAGACAGGACATGACAAAATTAAGCTTATCTAATCATGCAGTACAAAGTAGGTATTAGCTTTTTTCAAAAGGCTCCATTACTCCCTCTTTATTCAAAAACAGGATCTCTTCTCGAAGCCCGAAGCTGCCATTATTCGCGTTCAGTTTTTGTTGTTTGATATTGGTTTTAGAACGCGCTTTGTTCCAACGCTCCATGCTTCGAAATGACATGTGAGCCGGTTTGTATTTTTCATGCTTGATGGCCTTGTTATATAGTTTGTCGTTACGTTCTATTCTTTTGACGCCCATCTTTAAAGCCCTTAACATAAGATCATTGTCTTGAAAGCCCATCTCCATTAACCCTTCATCATAGCCTCCAAGATCTTCAAAAGCCTGCTGATAAAACGACATCCTTCCGTAGGACCCGTCTCTCCTCACCCTACTGAATTGCCAAAGCATTAGATTGCTCTCCTCTTTGTAATATTGTTCCAATACAAATCTTCCTCCTTCCCGACCAGTAAAATTATCGCAATCTAAATTAGTTAATATTGTGCCGCTCGCGACATAATGAGCGGTGTTTTTTGCCAATGGTGCCGACCAACCTTGCATCTTAGCCCTAAAATATTTCAAATAGCCTTGTCCAATTTCTTTAGGAAAAGTTTCCTTTATCCAATGCATTACCTCATCAGATTCATGAAAATCCATTAATATAAACTCAATGTCTAACTGATCTTCTTCGTTATCTTTTAAATTTTGAAATAAGGTTTCTTGAAGATATTCAAATCTGTCTTTATGGGTAATACAAAAACTCAATTTTGGGCTTTGATCCACTGCAATTTCGATGGGCGCCTTCAAAAAGGGGCCTTTGCCCGGTTTTGTTGGTATCCCAAACCAATGATGCAAAAACGTTCTCAAATGATCATTTATTTATGGTTGTCGAAAACACCTTTCCTTCAGAAAATTCAATAATTCGATCCGCCACATCATAATAATTACTGTCATGGCTGATGATAATGATAGTTTTTCCTTTTTTCCGTAACTCGGGGATGATTTTTCGGTAATATTTTTTCTTAAAATAAGGGTCTTGATTTGCCGCCCACTCATCGAACAGCATGACCGGTTTATCTTCTAAAATGGTTCTCAGTAGATTCAACCTTCCTCTTTGACCAAAAGATAAATTTACATCCGATAACATCATCTGATCTAGCGAAATTTTATCCTCCAATTCTAGCATTTGAATAAGCTCTTTGGCATACACCCACATCGGTGACTCTTTAAGGTAGGTGAGATCATCAAATACATAAGAATCTGCAAAGATGGCGGAATGAACATTTCGGTAACTTGAGACCAAAGCAGGGGTTATGGGTTGGCTTCCAAAAATTATCTGCCCTTTTTCCGGTGTATAAAGCCCCGTAAGTAATTTTGAAAACGTTGTTTTTCCGCTCCCATTCCCTCCGGTAACAAATAAAACTTCATTTTTAAAGATTTTTAAACTGATCGGTCCAACGGTAAAAACCCGCTTATTAGACTGATAGCTATAGGCGACTTTTTCTAATTCGATTAAGCATGCCTTTTTTTGAATGCTTCCGCCACTCTCCTCACTCAAGCTCAAAGATTCAACCTCTTCCTCATTATAGTCCGTTTTTTTCCCTAATTCAAGCCCTAATTCATTGATTTTTTCAACCGCTACTTTCATTCTTTTTACCCCACTAAAAAAACTAATTAAAACAATCATCGAGGGTAAGAGAAAAAGCATCAAGGTAAAAAATTTAATAAACTCATCTTCTGAAAACCAGGAAATATTTTCTGCAAACATAACCAGACCTGCAATGGCCATGATGGCGATCCATTCAGGTGACTTTATTAAAAAAAGATTGATGTTATTAAGTATGATGTTTTGCCGAGCGTAGCCATTACTTTTGGGAGCAATGGACCGCTCAATATAACTATCATGATGTTTTTTGTTGAGTACCAATTCTTTTATCCCTGTAACCATCCCTTGTATATTGGCATAAATACCGAGATTAAATTCCTTTGCCTTTCTTTCTTCTATATGAACCCTTCCCAAAACACTGAAATTAATAGCCAGAATAACCCCTAAGAGCAACACAATAAATAAAGATATTTGCCATGAGAGCCATAACATGTACATGAGAATCCCAAAAATTTTCAAGCTAGAAATGATGGCCTCCGGTAGCAACTTGACGAAACTGGTCAGGGTATTGACTTCAGCAGTTAAAATGGGCGCTATTTTTGTCGCCTTTCTTTCTATTGTTTCAAATGAGGTCTTCATTACTTTTCGACTCAAATCAATTCTTAAAACATCGATTTTTTCTTCAAAAAGACGATTCATATGCTGCCCTGAAAAAACTGAAAGACCCACTGAAACGGTGATTAATAGAACCACAGAGATTATGTTTTCCACATTATTCTCTGTGGTCAGGGTATCATGTACGACTTTAATGCCATACGCATATAATATGGCTGAGACCCCTCCCGCTAATAATAACCAAGTGAATCGCCTCCACCTATCCCCTATAAGTACATAAATAACTTCCATTCTATCTTTCTACGTGTGAAGTTAATGGAATATGACCTGCTTTTGAATTTCGCTTTTTGATTCTTTTAATCATCCGATAATGAAAGAAGGTTACTCTGCTTTTGTTGATTTCCCTATTAACTCTTTTTTTTTTTTCTTTTTGAGGTCTGCCTTTTGCTTATTTTCTTGCGGCTTTCCAATGATCTCCATCGTCTCTAATTAATTGGAAAACTGATCTTGTCCATTATCAATATCAATAATGGTCCTTCTCATCTCATTATTGATGTGCGGGTTTCAATAAGTCGTTAATTGTTTTTACTGGATTGAACGTACTCAATGGAACTTCCACAAAAACCGTGTGCCAATATGACATGGCGCCATTCCATAATCCGGGCAATTCCTGTGCTTTAAGATCCCTCCCACCTTGAGACTTTTGGGTGATGATTCCTGCACTTAAATCGCGAAACTCCAGCAAATCAAATTTTTGGTTCTTATGATTTTTGACACCGCAAACAATATCAACGGGATTAAAATGAGTTGCTTTCTCAAAAATCTGCTTTTGTTCCATTACATTAAAATTCACCTGTGCCCCCTCCACAATTTGTAAAGATCTTCCTTGATCTGTAGCTGTCCAAAAAGGGCCTCCCCCTGGTTCTCCCTCATTTTTCACCATCCCACAAACTCTTATAGGGCGGTTCAAATGGTCCCATAAAGCCCCTCTATTGAAATCCGCAGATGAATCAAAGCCCAATTCATTACGCACCCATTGATTCATCTCGATCAGCCTTTGTTCAGAGCAAGTTGTCTCTAATTCTTTTAAGAGGGAAAATACTTTAGCTTGGACCTCCATTAACTTTCCTCCCAATATTTTTTTGTGTTCAATGGTCTCTGACGGATATCGGTCGATAGAAATGTTGTCTATGTTCTTTATAAAAATAAGGTCTGCATCAATTTCATTGAGGTTCTCGAGCAATGCCCCATGGCCTGCTGGGCGAAAAAGTAGAGACCCATCGTCTTTTCTAAAAGGGTCATTTTTCAAATCTACCGCTATTATGTCGGTTGCTGTTTTTTGCTCACTAAGGGTGATCTCAATGATTTTTCCATACGCCTCTTCATAACCCTTGCGCACTTCTTTTAAGTGCCTGTCAAAAGAAGCGTGATGATGGGCACTAATGGTAAAATGGATATGGACCCGTCCTTGATCATCTGCAGCATACAAACATCCCTCAACAAGATGCTCTTCGACTGGCGTCCGCGCTCCTTCTGGATAAGCATGAAACTTGATCAGTCCTTTGGGTAACTGCCCATAATTTAAGCCTTTTCCCTGCAATAATTCCTTTATTACCTCCACGGGTGCTTCCTCAAAGATCCCTTTTTCGAGAAGCCCTGCTTTCAGCGTTTCATAAAAAGGAAATTCCGACAAATGGTTCAAGAAATGCGCTACTTGATCCGTAAGTGGGGACATCTCATTCTGTTTTCCTCCGTACCGATTTACTGCTGAAAGATATTCGAAAAGCCCCTTAAACATTCGGGTTGCCACACCTGAGGCTGGGGTAAACTTTACCTTCTTTTTGGCTTTTCCACGCTGTTCATAGAGGGCTTGTAATTCTTTTTTTTGTGTTCCATTCAAACTTATGATGCCATCCGAAACCTTGGCGGGTTTTATCAATTTTGCAAAGGGAAATCCCTTTTGAAAACGCTTTACTTGTTCCCCCACTTCTGAAGCATTTACGCCTTGGGTCAATAGTTGCTCTTTGTCTAAATGAACCATCATCTCACTTCTTTCTGCCACAATAATATGGGATTCTCCTTATTTTTACTTGGTTTCAGAGGCCTATTTGATTTTTTCCTTACCACTCAAAATTTCTTTGGCGTTTTTCCTTCCTTTTGATCACGTAAAATTTTTTTGGGAAGGGAAAGTTTTAGCTTTGTCGTCGAGTTATAAAATTCAGAAATGAAAGTAAAAGAAGTCGTCTCACTTTTTGAAAATGACCCTGCGCTTAATCTCCTTTTGGCAAAGATTAGCGAACCCCGAACAAACATCAAACTGAAAGGATTGGTCGGCAGTTCTGATGCTCTGAATCTATTGGTTACCTCAGAAAAAATTGAGCAGCCCCTGCTCGTAATCATGCACGACAAAGAAGATGCCGATTTACTCATGAATGACTTGGTGCATTTAGAAGAATCGAGGATCCCTTCTTTTTTTCCTACTTCATATAAGAAACCTTATCAGCCCGAATCCATAGACAACGCCAATATTCTTCACCGTTCTGAAACTTTGACACGGACGCTTAATGAAGAAACCAAAATCATCGTAACCTATCCAGAGGCCCTCGTAGAAAAAGTCCTCAACAAACGTTCGCTGATTCAAAACGTTTTTAAGGCAAATGTTGGAGAACTCGTTGACATACCTTTTTTGTCGGAATTGTTCTCAACCTATGGTTTTGAAAGTACTGATTTCGTCTATGAACCCGGACAGTTCGCCGTGCGAGGAGGCATTGTTGATGTGTTCTCCTTTAGCTCTGAATTTCCGCTGCGTCTCGAATTATTTGGAAATGAAATTGAAAGTATTCGTACGTTTGATCCAGAAACTCAATTATCAAAAAACTCACTTCAATGGGCTTCCATCATGCCCAATACACACACACAATTATTAAAAGAAGAGCGAATTTCTTTGTTGGAATATTTACCAGAAAACACATTGGTTTGGATCAAAGATTTAAGAGAAACTCAGGATATCATCACTAAAGCATTTGACAAATCGGCGGATTCATTCCATGCCGTTATCTCAATAAGTAACAATACTCAAGTCGTTCAATCTCCCTCCTTACTTTACGAAACCTCTGCCTCTTTTACCTCGCTCTTAGAAAAACGTAAAGTGATAGAGTTTGGTAAACGTACTTTTTTATCGCCTTCTTTTGAAATCGATTTTGAAAATCAGCCCCAACCTTCATTTAATAAAAACTTCGCGTTTTTGGTAGATAGTCTTGGCGCATTACAACACGACGGGTTTCATATTTTTATTTTCTCCGATTCCGAAAAACAACTTGAGCGACTGGCGACCATCTTTGAAGAAATCGATCCCTCTTTGTCTTTTTCTGGAATCACGGGTAGCCTCAACGCAGGCTTTATCTCTCCTACTTCCAAAATTGCCTGTTTGACGGACCATCAAATCTTTGATCGGATACATCGAACGAATGAAAAACCCAAATTCAACAAAAAAAAGGCCCTTACTCTCAGGGAGCTCAAATCTTTACAAACGGGTGATTATGTCGTTCATATTGACCACGGTATCGCTCGTTTTGCCGGACTAGATAAAGTCATGCGCAACGGAAATCAACAAGAGGTCATCCGTTTAGTATATAGGGATGATGATTTACTCTACGTAAGCGTGCACGCCTTGCATAAAATTTCTAAGTATGCAGGAAAAGAGGGTGGGCCTCCCACCACCAGTAAACTCGGTTCTAAAGATTGGGAAACGAAAAAAAACCGAGTTAAAAGTAAGGTAAAAGACATCGCTAAAGAATTAATCACCCTATACGCCAAAAGGAAAACGGCTCCCGGATTTGCATTTCCTAAGGATACTTTTTTGCAAGCTGAATTAGAGTCCAGCTTTATGTACCAAGAAACCCCAGATCAACATTCCGCTACTGTAGATATTAAAACAGATATGGAGCGAGTGCATCCTATGGATCGCCTGATCTGTGGAGACGTCGGTTTTGGAAAAACGGAAGTGGCCATTCGAGCGGCCTTCAAAGCGGTAAACGCCAATAAACAAGTGGCCGTTCTGGTTCCTACCACAATTTTGGCCCTCCAACATTATCAAACCTTCTCAGAACGGCTTCGTGATTTTCCAATCACCGTTGATTTTGTGAATCGATTTAAAACCGCCAAAGAAATTACAGCCATTAAGAAAAAATTACGCGACGGACACATAGATATTCTCATTGGTACCCACCGAATTGTAAATAAGGACATGATTTTCAAAGACCTTGGCCTCATGATTATTGATGAAGAACAAAAGTTTGGTGTCAAAATTAAAGAGCAATTGAAAGAATTACGCGTGAATGTAGACGCCATGACACTGACCGCTACACCCATCCCTCGGACCCTTCATTTTTCCCTGATGGGAGCTCGAGATTTGTCTATCATCGCAACCCCGCCTCCAAATAGAGTCCCTGTTACCACAGAGGTCTGCGAATTCAGTCAAGAAGTGATTAGAGATGCGGTTCATCATGAACTTAGAAGAAAAGGCCAAGTCTTCTTTGTTCACAACCGAATTGGAGATATTGAAAGTTTAGCCAATCTGATTTATAAGCTTGTTCCTGATGCGCGCATTGCCATTGCACATGGGCAAATGGCCGGTCCCAAATTAGAAAAGGTCATGGTCAGCTTTATAAATGGTGCGTACGATGTACTGATCTCAACCAACATTATTGAGTCTGGATTAGACATCCCCAATGCCAATACTATCATTATAAATAGGGCACATATGTTTGGTCTCTCTGATCTTCATCAGATGCGGGGTAGGGTGGGGCGATCCAATACCAAAGCCTACTGTTATTTGTTAACCCCTGCTCATTCGACAGTATCTTCTGATGCCAGAAAACGCTTGATTGCACTGGAAGAGTTCTCCGAGCTGGGCGATGGTTTCAAAGTGGCCATGAGAGATTTAGATATTCGAGGTGCCGGGGATCTTTTAGGAAGTGAACAAAGCGGTTTTGTAAATGATCTTGGTTTTGATATGTATCATAAAATTCTCGATGATGCGGTCCTTGAATTGAAAGAAAATGAATTCAAGGAATTATTTCAAGACAACTTAGTACATGAAAAGGTCTCTGATTCATTTGTCAGTGATTGTGTGCTAGAAACCGATCTGGAAATCCTTATTCCTCAAGAATATATTACCAATACCTCAGAAAGGCTTAGATTATACAATGATTTGGATAATGTGGAAACAGATGACGCCCTGTTAACCCTTCAAAACAGCACCAAAGATCGATTTGGTGCGCTACCTGAACCTGTAAACGAATTGATAAAATCGGTTCGATTGCGTTGGCTTGGCCGCGATTTTGGATTAGATAAAATTGTATTAAAAAACAGTACGATGAAGTTACACATATTAGAAGGTAAAAAAGACGCCTATTTTCTGTCTTCTGCTTTTAAAAAGCTTATTCAATTTGCCCAAAATCATCCCCAACGTTGCAAAATCAAAGAACAAAACCAAAAATTGATTTTTTCTATTGATCATGTTCATTCCCTCGATGATTCCTTCCCTATTTTCGCCTCATTTTTTAGAGTTTAGGTCTTTCTAGACTGTTTTTTTGCTTTTTAAGAAGAAGAACCCGCTTTTTTCATTTTTCATTTCGATAAATAATATAAATTTTGCCTACATTAGCATTATTAAGTTTAAAGATAGTTAACCAATCTTATGGAAAATGTTTATTCTATGGTGAAGTCACTGACCTATACCATAACAATCGCATCAATATTAACCTCTTGTATTTTTGGAGGAGGCAACCCGAATAGTTCCAATCCTGGAAGCGCCAGTAAGGTCACAGGTTTAGAATGGAATGTCGATGAAGAAGATGGAGGTAGTTTTCAAGTCAGTGAGTATGCAGGTCAACCCGTGGGTCCGAACCTTGTTTTTATAGAAGGGGGTAGAACCGTCTTAGGGTCCGTGGAAGAAGACGTTGTATACTCAAGAGATAATGTCGAGCGTTCAGTAACCATCGCCTCCTTTTATATGGATGAAACTGAGATAACAAACATCAACTGGCTTGAATATGAGCATTACATTCGTATTGACTCTGAAGAGGTTTATTGGCAAAATAACTTGCCGGATACAGCTGTCTGGTCACGAGACCTTGCCTTCAATGATCCTTATGTTTCACATTATTACAGGTATCCTGGATTTAGATTTTTTCCTGTGGTGGGTATTAACTGGAGGCAGGCTGTGAATTATTGTGCTTGGCGAACTGAAGTAGTAAATCTTAAGTTGGCAACAGATGCTGGATTTTTCGAAGAAAGTGAAGATGACGGAGACGATGCTTTCGCTGAGGACGATGCCTTCGCCGAAGACGAAAATACCGAGGTTGGCAGTGTACAAGGAAACAGTTTTCGCGTCCCGATTGAAAGTGGTATCATATTGCCTGCTTACCGCCTTCCTACCGAAGCCGAATGGGAATATGCCGCTCAAGCTCTTATTGGCACCCAGTGGTTAGATGAAACACAAACTAATAGTAGGATTTATCCATGGGATGGTCATACACTTAGAAATCCTTATGGTAAATCTCTTGGATACATGTTAGCAAATTACAAGAGAGGTCGAGGTGATTATGCCGGTATTGCGGGGAAACTAAATGATGGGTCAATGATCACCGATTATGTTTACAATTACCCTCCAAATGATTATGGTTTATATAACATGGCTGGAAATGTAAACGAATGGGTCCAAGATGTCTATCGTCCACTCTCTTTTCAAGATATGGATGACTTAAACCCAGCCAGGCGTGATGCAGTATTAGATGAAGAAGATTTGTACGATGGCGGCTACAACTTCATTGGAAACGAAAGAGCTTATGAAACTGAAGAAGAGGCTCTCAATGCAGGTGTGCCTAGATCACAATATAATGTGGACAACCCTCCTATGAAACGTATGAGAGTTTTCAAAGGAGGATCTTGGAAAGATGTCGCCTATTGGATGTCTCCGGGAACCCGACGCGCTCTTTTTGAAGATTCCTCTACGAATGCCATTGGCTTCAGATGTGCCATGGTCCATGCTGGATCAAATTACTAAAAAAAATTAATACAAAAAAAGCGATCCGTGGAAATGCAGATCGCTTTTTTTATGCCTTCTTTTTATGCTTACCCGACATAAAAATTTATTTTCCCCCATCATAATGGGTATTGAGTAGATGAAAAGTAAGATATCACTAAGACTTCTTATCTTAATTGGTATTGTATTTGAGAGCGTTCTTTTTTTCACCTTTTTTCTTTTTAACGATGACTTAGGAAAAGTGTTCAGATGTGCTGCTCGCTATTAGGGAAGACTTTCGTTTAGCTTATATTGACGCGCATTTTATTAGTTTATACAAGAGCATCCCCTTAATCTCCCCCTTATTAAAACCATATAATGGGTTACCGTTTTCAGTGTCATGCACATCATACATATTAGCTTCTTAGCTGCCTCTGTAGGGCTGAGCGACTTACCCATAGTCCCTGTTAAACTCATTGGTGGCTTCTTGGCCTATGTGGGGATACTTTGCTATCCCTTCTTTATAGGAATCCTCCGAAATATAGCCTTCCGTCTGATGTACTTCTTTTATGTTGGTTTCGTAATGGCCATGCCTTTTATGGCCGCATTCGTAGAAAATTTATAAGTGCAGATCTTGAAATTTTTCGCTTTATTGGTTTAGGTATCGTACTCGTTTCTTTTGGAATGGCTGGTATTCGACTGTCCCGAATAAAGTCGTTGTGACCCTTTCTATTGTTTCTTAGGATAAAAAACATCCCCTCATCTCTTTTTAAGAGGTGCTTGATCAACTAATCATCTCCTTAAAAAAATAAAATAGGTCTAACAATAACAAATATAACCCAATCATAGAGGCTCCATTAAGTAATCCGCATCTAACCGGAAAAACCTTGCTTTAACTCTTTATTTTATGTCAAAATTATAGTTCCCTGTTTCTTTTCACGTGGCAAGGGCCAAAATAGTAATTTTTCGTGCTTTCGAAGCGATCAATTCACAAACAGCGACCATGGTGGCTCCTGTTGTGATGACATCATCAACTACAATTACCGACTTCCCTTTCAAAGCATCCAACTTTAGGCCAGCATACACTTCTTCTTGATTTTGCCAACGTGCTACCCTATCCTGTTTGCTCTGTGATTTATCTTGTCTTATTCTTAGGATAACGTCATCCTTAATAGGAATACCCGTTTTTTCTGAAAGTCCCCTTGCTATTTCGCGACTTTAGTTAAACCCTCTCTTTTGCTCCTTGTCTGAATGTAAAGGAATAGGTATTAAATAATCCGCTTTGAGTCCTCCTTTAAGGACTAAAGAAGTGCCAAAACGACATCCCATCAACACAGCCAATGCTTTATTTCCCCGATACTTGAAGCCATATAATATCGCTTGCGAAAGCCCCTTCTTATTAAGCACTATGTAGACTTGAACGGAGACTACCTTTGGTAAAAAACTGAAAAATAAAGAGAGTCTTTGATTCTGATCAGGTGATGAGTCAAAGTAAGATAAATTCAGAAAACATCGGGTACACAGGTGTGGCTCGTTTTTTACCAAAACAGTCATACATCCGACACAGCATGGAGGGTATATTAATGCTATAAAGTCTTTCCAAATAACCCTCAAATAATGTATTACAGATGCCATATGATTAATCCTATGTGGCTTCTTTTGTTGGCTTATTGAGGATCAAAACCCTATTATTTTAGTCTTACACTTGAAATTTCAAATTAAGTATATAACTTTTGAATATGAATTGAAAACAAAAATAGATTTAAGACTTATCTTACCTGTTAGAAAGTTCAAAATTCAATCTTCTCTTATACGCTAACTATATTTACATAGCAGACCACATGAGTTTTCCTCACTTGTTAGATTGCCAGAAATTTAAGAAATGATTGATCCATCCCTTAACGATCAGTTTACTTCTTTTCGGCGTAAGTTTTTCTATAATAAGCTACTTAGAGGAAGCCTTATTTTCATCTCATTATTAGGAAGCTATTGCATGCTTGTTGCTGGATTTGACTCTTTTATTCGACCCGGTACTTTCATAAGGGGGGGGTTATTGATACTGAGCATTCTTTTTTTAATAACCGGACTCTGGATCTTCATCGTTCGGCATCTTGTCGCCTTATTAAGACCTAAACAACACTTGACTGATAAGCAAGCCGCAAGTCTCATTGGACAGCAGTTCACTGATATTGGAGATCGCCTCATTAATACGCTTCAACTACAGGATCTCGTCGATGACCAAAAAGGTCTGGCTCAGGCCAGTATTGACCAACGTTCCCTCGAATTTGATCAATATGCTTTTGATCGATCCATCAATTTAAAATTAAACGGTAAATACCTGTATTTTACGGTTCCCATCCTCTTTTTATTCCTGGTACTAGGTCAAATACAACCTGGTCTTTATTCTGACAGCTCTCAGAGAATCATCAACTACGATTTATTTTACGCAAGCCTTGCGCCATTTGAATTCAATTTACTTTCTGAAAATTTAGAGGTCTTCAAGAATGAAAGCTTATTGTTAGAATTAGCATTGCGCGGAAATGAAATCCCAGACCAGTGTTATATTCTGGTTGGGGACCAAAAAATCCGCATGAAAACAGACCAAAACGGTCAATTTTCTTATCTATTTGAAACGGTGCCTAATGATATATATTTTTCTTTCTTGTCTGCGGGTTATCAAAGTAAGTCGTACACAATCACCACAAAAGTGAAACCAGAGCTTATTAGTTTTGATGTTCAACTAAAATACCCACTACATACGCACAAAAAACCGGATGTTTTTGCCAATAATGGTAATCTCAGCCTACCCGAACATACCCAAATATCTTGGACAATTTCTTGTCAAGACGCCGATAGCGTGCGATTAACAGTGGGTAATCATTCTGCTATTTCGGCGACGTATCTTTCTGATAATCAGCTGTTTAAATTGAAATACAATGCGCTCCAGAGTGATCCATATGAGCTGCTATTAATCAATCAATACGGACACAATCAAGAGTCCATAAAATACCAATTAACGGTGCAAAAAGATCTATTCCCTGAATTAGAGGTTGCCTTTTTCGTCGACACTCTATATTATGACTTCGTGCTAATCACGGGTACCTTTTCGGATGACTACGGCATCCATTCTTTAATGATAAATCAAAAAGGGACATCAGATAGCCTAGTGACACTTCCTGCAAAAGATATTCCCAACACCCAATCATTTTACCATCAAGTCCCGATAACCTTGGAAATGCTTGATCAACAAGCCCGAATTGAGCTACAAGTTATCCTGACAGATAATGATCTGCCCAATGGTTACAAATCAACTTCTTCAACTCCTTTTTATTTGCAAATACCCGATGACGAATATTTTAAATCTCTGCTCTCTCAAAAAAGTACGACTTCTGAAAATGCCATAAAAGAGCTTATTTCAAAAAATGAATCTCTTCAAGACAAGTTGTTAAACATGGAAGAAAAATTGAAAATGAAGCAAAGCCTAGACTGGCAAGATCGTTCAATGTTCGAAGAGATCCTCAAAGAAAAGCAACAATTACAAGAAGCTATTGAAGAACTGTCTCAAAAAATGAAGGAGCTTAATCAGCAACAAAATAAATTTAATAATAAAGATCCTGTATTACAGCAAAAAGCCGATCAATTAAAAGAGCTCATATCAAGTGTTTTAGATGAAAAAACCAAAAAATTATTTGACGAGTTAGAACAATTACTTAAGGAAAAACAAAACGTTCAGGACATCCAAAAGAAATTATCTAACCTTACCAATAAAGAAGAAAACATAGAATTAGCCCTTAACCGCGCTCTCGAACTATTCAAAAGATTAAAGCTCGAAAACGATTTAGATCAAGCGCAGAAAATGATCGAAAAATTGAGCCAAGATCAACAAAACCTTTCCACAGAATCAAACAAAAAGGACCTTTCAATGGATAAGTTAAAACTACAACAAAATAAAATATCACAAAAATTTGAAGAGTTTAAACGTGATTTAAACGAAATAGAATCCTTAAATCAAGAATTACTCCGGCCCGAATCTCTCTCACCGACGCAGGATTCGGAAGATCGTATTGATCAATCCCTTCAAGAAATCACCGATGCAATCAAAAGAAAGGAAAGAAAACAAACCAGTAAAAAACAAAAAGAGACCAGTCAAACAATGAAAAATTTGAGTGATGCTCTAGCGGCTATGCAGTCAAATATGCAAAAAGAAACGATGAATGAGAACATTGAAGATCTTAATAAGATACTTGATGATTTAATTAAACTTTCTTTTAAACAAGAAGACCTAATGAAATCCTTCCGTACACTGAAATCTATGAATCCTATGTTTGTCACCTTGTCTCAGGAACAATTAAAACTGAAAGACCAAGTGACCGTATTATCAGACAGTCTTTTGGCATTATCAAAAAGAGTAGTGGCCATCTCCAGCTTTGTAACAAGCGAACTAAGTGAACTCAATAGGAACATAAATGCATCCATCCTCTCATTACGTCAACGGAAAGCAAACACTGCAGTGGTTAATCAACAGTTCTCTATGGCTTCAATGAACAATTTAGCCCTTTTATTAAATGACCTCCTTCAACAGATGCGTAATCAAGCCAATAGTCAAGGCAGCGGTGAGTCCCAAGATCAGCCCTCAGGCAACCTGCCCAATCTCCGTGAATTACAACAACAGCTGTCGGAACAAATACAACAACTTAAAAAAGGAGGTCTAAAGGGCCGAGAACTCAGTCAAGAGCTCGCAGAAATGGCAGCACGGCAAGAGATGATCCGAAATGAACTCAATAAGCTGAACAATAAACTCAAAGGACAACCAGGAAACGACAACACCAATAACACATTGAGTAAAGCCGCCGATGCCATGGAGAAGAACGAACTGAATCTGGTCAACAAGCAAATCACTCAAGAATTAATCGACCGACAAGAGCA
>Ga0257120_1001182_pt1 | contig 17687 bp, 28 predicted proteins | sample SI106_10metaG_FD_190153 | JGI IMG/M metagenome (GOLD analysis project Ga0257120, IMG submission 190153) | Marine microbial communities from Saanich Inlet, British Columbia, Canada - SI106_10 | ecosystem: Environmental > Aquatic > Marine > Inlet | place: Canada: British Columbia | collected... | reverse complement strand
TGACTAATAGTCTCGAATTTAAAAGTCTTAACAGCTTCTGCTCTAGTATAAACTTTTTGAATAGGCGCATCGCTCTTACCTCTGTAGATTATCCAATTATCAGCTTCACCTTTACTTAATAATGTTGCAATATCTAAATCAATATCTGTCAGAAATTGTGATGGGCTTCTAAGATACTTAAGTCTTTTTAGAAAGTTAATGATTGTTTCTGTTGTTGCATCACCCTTTGCGTTCATAACCTTTACAGATAGATCGTTAGGTGCAGAAGGTACTTCGGCTGCAGAGATAGGATCTATAATAATAGACTTTGGTTTTTGATTAGGACCTCTAAGTACTATTTGATTGTAATCACCAGTAGTTTCAAATGCTTTTACAACTTTATCTGCTGAAGTATAAAAATCTACAAATCTCTTTAGGTCTTTCTTACCGAATTCCCCAGTTACAATTTTGACTTCTTCTTCTACCCTAGCTATAATATCGTCTTTTAATTTTTTAAGGCCTTCTAATTCCGGGCTTTTTGGTAATAAATCCCATGAGCTCCCATCAGTTCCTTGTATTTCTTGAATTGTATCTACTGTTTTTAAGATTTCTTTCCAGAATCCAAACTTAGAGACAGATCCTTCAACACCAACTCTAATAGCAGAACTTTTATTGCTACCAGTATATTCCTTTACTTCATATTTAACTTTACCTTGTTGAACGTCAAAGCTTTCATTACCACCTTGAATAAAAGCATCCTTATATAACCAAGCACAGTAAACTTCACCTCTACCTATTCCAACTGGCTTTAATCTAAATAATGAATGACCGACTCCTTTTGTAGCTACTTTATGTTCGGTGATTTTCTTTTCAGAATGTAGACCTTCTACAAAGTCAACTATATCTCCTGCTTTTAAACTATTTAAAAATGGAAAAACAGCGCCTTCAATAGCAGGACCAGCGTCTCTCATTGCTTTTTTAAAGAATAAAAAAGAATCTGTTTTACCGGCAGTGTCTATTGCTTTTTGTAAAGCAACATTAGAAACATCTTGTTTTTCTAATAATGCAGCTGCAAATCTTGCTTTAAAATCTCCTTGTGTTGCCATGTTTAATATTTTGGTTTTTTTGCCTTCTTGGTATATATCTTAATACCACTGTGTTCTTTCTCTAGAGACTTAACCAGCTTTAAGTTGGCTGCATCATCATCGTAGAACTTAAAGTTGTTATAGCCCATTTGGATATATGTTTCAAAAGCCTGTTTCTTTCTATCTGCAATTGAACCTTTAAATTTATGAACTGGATCTGAAATAGCAAAGATTAGATCTTTGTCAATTCTAAACCCCACATGCTCTCTTAGCCATGTGTAGATCATCTCTCTATCATCCCTAGCAGTTACAACACCTACAGCAATACCTCGCTTATAGTTTGACTTAAATATATTAAAGTAGTGTTCGATTAGCTTTCCAGCCTTCATGATTTCTAATGATTTAAAATCATCAAAATCTATATCATGATTAGGATTGGATTCATACTCGTTAAATTCTTCTGGAGTTAGACTAAAGCATTCACCGTTAGTATTGTCACATACTTTAATTTTAGCATCTGTGATAACTAGAGTATCATCTAGATCAAATACTACAATTTCATCTTTAGAATAAGGCTTTGCCTCGTTGATGAATGATTCAAATGTTTTTAAATATTGCATAATTAGTTCTTCCTACCGCTATTTCCATTTCTTGAACTTGTAGTTCTTGTTGGAGTACTAGGTCTACTTGTGTTAGTTCTATTTATAGTAGGTCTAGTATTATTGCTAGGACGTGTATTGTTATATACAGGCCTTGTATTATTGTTTCTAATTACTGGCCTTGTATTATTGTTTCTAATCACAGGAACTACTGGTTTTTCTCTAATAACCCTAGGTTTTGTATTGTTATTAATTGGTACAGTATTAGTTCTAATAACTCTTCTCGGTTTTGTAGTTCTTTTAGTAGATTCTATCATAGCAGCGTGTGCTCTACCATTTCTTGTAGTTGTAGTTCCTCTTCTACCATAAATATATGCAGTGTTGCCACGTCTCCAGCCATTTCCATAATAGTTATTCCAGCCCCAGTTATTATAGTAACCATTTCCATAATGGACATTGCCCATCCAGTTGTTATATCCCCAACCGTGATTATTCCAACCATAGTAGATTCCATATCCCCATCTATCATATCCAAATGGTGACCATCTATGAGGAGAACCCCAAGAATTCCAGCCTGTATAACCCCAAGCCCAATCATTCCACATTTGATCTCTATTCCAATAGTAAGAATTCCATCTAGAATCATATTGTCTTCCTAACAATCTGTTATTCCAATCAAATGATACAGGTTGACTTAAAGCATATCGTGCAAAGTCTAATCTAAAACCTATATCTGTTCTTAGTTTATTTCTAAATTGAAATTCACTTAACGTGTCTATTTTGACATCATCAGATACTACTATATAATTTTCATCATCATATATTGGATCATGATTATGTGTTGATACGTACCAGCTAGCACCACATGAAGTTAAAAGCGTTAAGGATAAAATTGCAAATAATTGTTTAAGTGTTTTCATATATTAATCTTTTGTTTCTTTGTACTCTTTGTAAGCTTCACTATTTGGTAGATCCTTTTCGATCTGTAATGACCAAAGTGAACTATTAGGTACTACGAATTTCCTTCCATGACCATATACATAAAACGTAGTTCTCCAGATGCCTTGTCTGACAATTCTGGCTTTCTTTGTGCCTTTAATATAGACTACATCATCTATATCAAAATCAGTTCCCATTAGGAATTGTACACCTTTAAAGAAGTTTGTAATAGCATCTTTAAATGCAAGTGTAAAGATAGCTACTATTGCTAACCATCCCCATTCTCCGATATACTGTGATAATATTTCTTCCATTATGCTAATCCATTATTTTGTAGGACATTAAGAATAGGATATTGACTAAACATAATCCCTTTTCTTGCCTGATCGACGCCCATAAATTCTGCTGCGTCTATTTCTTCTAGTTGTAATTTACCTTTAGAAATCTTAGGCTTCTTTAAACCTACTTGACTAAGCTCATCTATCTTAACTAAATAATATGTTACGATCTTAGTGTATTTCTTTTGACGAGAAGTTACCACAAAAGTGTGTTCGTTCTTATCTATTAAATCCATAGGTACTTTAACTCCTAGTTCTTCGTATGTCTCTCTAATAGCTGCATTGATTTTAGATTCACCTTTATCAACGCCTCCTTTTGGAATTCCCCAACCAGTATTAGCTTTCCTACCAGTTGTATGAGCAAGTAATACTTTACCATCCCATATAATAGCTAGTCCAGCAGAAAACCTCTGCTCTAATTTATCTTCGTTAAGAAATTGTTTAAAATCCATATTAATTTATATCGTCTTCTTCTATTCTTCTTATTTCTTCTTGAAGCTCAAATATTCTCCATTCAAAATCAAATAACTCTTGTCTAGAGATTTTATTATGTTTAAATGATTTTTGAGCTCTTTTATATTCTTGAGTTAATCTTTTTAACTCTTTTTTTAGATCTCCCCCGGCGACGCCGGCGATTGCCTGTGATACGTGTGGCTTTTTTTTGTTTAAAACCTTGTCATTCTTTTCTATTACTACTAATTCAAACTCCGAAAATAGTGTAAGAAATTTATTCACATTATCCATATTCCAAGAACTTTTATTTAATATAGGTTGCCCCCTATAGTTTATATATCTCTATTTGATTTGAAACTCCCAAAACGATCGACCTGTAGTATCTTCATTTGGAAAATCAAAAGAAATTGTTTTCTCTTTACCATCCTCTTTCCAAGTAATAGATTTTACAAAGTTAGAAGGTATTCTAGCAGGATCTGAATTGGTAGTCCACTTATCAGAGAAGAAGATTTCAATATGGACTTGTATATCATCATATACACCTGCTAAATTTCTTTCGAATCGTTCTAGTGCAGCCCAAGTACCTCTATTTAAGCCCTGATGCTGTAATGCACAATTAGCATAACTAAAAGTCTGTACTAACCAATCCTTTTTACATGCGAAAGTATTTGCAGGAGCCATGTGTCCTTTATCATATACGTTAGCTTTGTAATCAGAAGATGATGAAGCTTTTAAACCAGGATATGATTTAAAACTAATTCCATCTCTTTCATAAGTAGGGGATTCTGGATTGCAAAAAACTGTATACTTAACCATCACAGGTTGCTGATATGATTCATCAAAAATTGATGTAAATATTTCAGTTTCGATAGTTACTCTAGGGTATTGTTGTGCACTTATGCAATTAATTCCAATAAGGAATATTAGGAGGTTAAGTATGTTTTTCATTTTAGATCTAAGTGTTCGTTAATTCTTGCTAAGATATAAGAAGAGTCATCAAATGAAGATCGTTGAGCATATTCCCATAATGATTGATTATTGTTTTCTGGGTGTGGCTGTGCCTTAGCGTATTTTCTGGCTGCTTCAAAATCTTCTACACTCCATGTAAATGGTACAGTTGGAGTTGGTACAAACCATGATCTAATCTTTCTTACTATTTTTTTCATTTTTCTTTTTAGTTGTTTTAGGTTTCTTTGGGGGTTTAGGTTTTTCTATAATATCTACGTAATGCTCTTTATCTTTCTTGATACATTTAGCACAATACATGGTTGAGTACATGTTTGTAGGGTCTGGGTTGCTCCTATCCATATATCTAGAAACTAAATACATTTCCTTATGTGGATGGTCTTGTATGCATCCTGAGCATACGGTCATTCTGACAGCCCTAGGCATTTTTATCTTCCTTAATCCATTGAAGTACTTTTGTCTGGGGTTTCCAGTCTAGTACTTTAGTTATTATTGATATATCTGCTAAAGCTCTTTTCTGTTCGTCTCTTGCATCAATATAAACTATCTCACCGCCAAATGCTTCTGCTATATCTAAAATTCTTACCTCTTCACCTGTTCCAACATTAAAGATTGGCATTGCTTCATATTCACTATTAAATCTTACTAATGTTTTAAAACATGCTTCAACAACATCTTCTACATAAACGAAATCTCTAGTTTGTAAACCGTCGCCCGTTACTGTAATTGGTTGATATGATTCATATTGTTTTTTAAAGATTGGAATTGCAGAGACGTAACCTACGTTATCAGGTTGGCCTTCTCCAAATACGTTAAAGAATCTCAGTGCTGCACATTGCATTGTAGAACTATGGAAACCATCTAGTATTCCTTCCATTTCTAATTTGTATTCAGCATAAGGAGATAATGGATCTGGTGTATTATTTTCTGAAAATGGTATATCGTTAACATCTCCGTAAATTGCTGCTGTGCTTGCTGCAACTACAGATTGACATCCTCTTTCGTTTGCCCATGTCAGCATTCTTTGTGAAGCATGGCATATACCTTTCCAATATTTGTCTGGATTGTTTAATGATTCTTCAACGGAAACTGGAGCTGCTAAATGTAAAAGATAATCCACATTAGGAATATCCGGTAGGGGTCCTTCTGTAATATCACATTCATATATAGTCAATCCTGCTGGAATTGCGTCGGACGGCAATAATAGGTTTTCTAGTTTACCTGTTGAAAAATTATCTAAAACTGAAACTTGCCAGCCCATGTCGAGTGCTTTCCAAGTTGCGTGATGTCCGATAAACCCAGCACCACCTGTTATTACTATATGCATATTCTTTTATTTAAACTCATCTTAAGTTATTCATTATACCTTTAAAACCAGCTAAGTTTCATTACAAAGACAATAGCATTTTTACTAACTCTGCTTGTGGTTGCATATCATCTTTATCTTTTCTAACTTGACCATGTGTTAATAACCCTTTAATTTTACCGGAGCATGCATTGTCATCAAATTCAAAACATAATGAACTATTTTTAGATTTTATGTTTCCGGCTGCATTGGGCTTTACTTCATTTAATTCTTTTAAATTACCAACAACACCTATTTGTAAATCAATACCATGCTTTTCTGATAGTAAAATCAATAGAGCCTTTAAAGATTCTATTTGTTTATCAGAATATTTATGGAAATATTGTCTACCTTTATATGGTATATCTAATGTACAAACTTGTGATGGATGCACTTCTGATTTATACCATGTATAATATTTGTCTCCTACTTTATCTAGCCTACCAGCAGAACAAACTTCAATTGAGATAGAACCTCTATGCATTGCACCTGATTTAGTTTTACCTAGATGATAAGCCCAATATTCATCTTTAAACGCTTGTAGAATTCTACCGTCATATTTAGTTTCATCTTTACCCGAAGCTGGAAGTCCGCCAATTACATAATGAGTTCCTATTCTACCTCTTTGGTCGCTACCCCAATGATCTATACATTTATATGGATTATGTCTTCCGGCAGTATGATGAATAAAGATCCATTTCTTTGCTGTTTCTTGTTTAACATATTCACCTTCTGGTAATGGATATTGTTCTATCCAAGTAGCTCCTGTGGTAATATCCGTATCTGCTTCTAATTCATGTGGACTTAATCCTAACTTTTTCCAAGTCATAGGACCTACTACACCATCTCCTTTTAAACCATTATCGATTTGAAATGATTTTACTTTATTCGCAGTCATTGGCCCGAAAACACCATCAATTCTTAATCCTAGTGCCTCTTGTAAAGCCTCTACTAGATCACCTCTGTGACCCTTTTTTAGTACGTATTTACTTTGCATAATTCTTTTGTTTTTTGTTCTAACCTGTCCATTAGCTCAATTACTTCTTTATCGTTTGTAGTAACATGTTTAAACTTAAATATTTCTTTCATGTCCGATTTGTTTTGAATCGTAAAGTTGACTACATAGTCAGATTTTAGTTTTATTAATTCTCGCATAAACCCAATCACAGATGCCTGTCTTTTTGCATCGCCGGCATACGCGTAGTTTATACTTATGTTTGCGTTAACGATATATCTTTCACTACCATCAACTTCTAAAAATGATTGTCTTTTAATAAGGTCATTTTTAATAAGATATATTCTATGCATAACACCTGCATTATTTTGTGTCATTAACTTTGTTAGAGTTTCACTATCTAACGGCGTTGTAATATATCTTTTATCTAAAGCTATTTTATTTCTTACTATTTGCATCTCTGTCTTTTAAGAATTGTTGCTTATCTTTTTCTGCTTGTAATCTCATTGCTTCATCAAATAATTCATCTTCATTAATCTCTGGTACAACATTAGCCTTAGTCACCTTTTTTGCAATAGGTGGTTGTGTTGTTTCTACATTTTCTGGTAAATGCGTTGATTCCATTTTCTGTACTATTGGTGGATATGTTCCAAATGCATTAGGTAAATCCTTTACTACTGTTGCGCCAACTGATGTTGGATTATTTTCATTAGGAAATTCATCTTCTTCACCTAGCACTGTTACATTACCATAAGTATCTTCTACTTCAAACGTCTTACCAACCTTATCAAGATCTATTTCTTCAATTTCTCTTTCTAGTTCAAGAAGTTCAGCTTCTGTTAAAGCAAGCTCAGCTTCTGTTTCTGCTAGAAGCATATCATCATCTAAATCGTCAATCATATTATTAAGTACCTGATCTAACGCATGTTCTTCATCCCATTCATCATCTAGTGGCTCATGTCGATCTACATAAGCATCATATTCTTCTTGCTTCTGTTGGAACTCCATAAAGCTACCCTCTTTGTCATTTGTTAGACCACCAACCGTATGAATTTTATCATCTTCTTCTGACCATGGACCTGGCTCATCTGCTCTTTCTAAGAAATCTTGAACATCTGGATCGTCTAACCATGGATTCTCATCTTCTTCCTCTACAGCACCTTTAGCTAGTTCATCTGCTAATTGGCCCCATGCTGCTGCATTCTCTTGATCCATAATAGCATCCATTGCATTAAAGTTAGGATTATCAGGTCTTAATGTACCTTCGTCTAATACATCTTCTGCGTATTTTTGTGCCGCTCTTTTTAAATTATCATTAGGTTCTGGGTAGTCTTCATCATCATCTTCTGCATTAATTCTATCTTCAATATCTGTCCAAATAGAATCTGTATGTAAAGTTTCTTCATCTTCTCTCTTTGGAAATGCTTGTGCAAATGCGAAATTGGCTGCAACTACTAATGAGATTGCTAGTGGATCAAATACAAAGATAATAACTAATAGAAGCCAGTTAATAATCTTATCCATTGGTGTTCCTGTTAGGCCAGATAAGTATTGTAGTGGTCCTAATTCACCTGCAGTTTCAGAAGTATTCTGTAGATCTAATATTTCTAATCTAAAAGTTTGTAGACTATCTGCTGCCACCTGTCTTTTTATCTGAACCTCTTTACGATTGACCTCTTCTGTTTCAATACGCTTTTGTGCCATTCTTAATTCTGTAGTAGAAATAGTCTGTCTAAATCCAGTAGATGATGTTGTATCTCTAACTTGTATACCAGATGCTTTTGCATTTGATAAGATATTAATATTATCACTGATTCTTGCAAGTTCTGTATCATACCTTAAAAGATCTGCCTCATAGAACTGAGCTTTATTCTCAATAAACTCTATTTGATTTTCTTGAACTAATAACTTTGAATAGGTTTCTTGATATGCAGCCGATAAGAATCCATAAATACCCATTGATGTAATTAGTACTAGGATTATGGTTGCCATAGACAAGTATGCTCGTAACCATTTATTGATTGTGTCCCAGTATTGATATAGTAGGGATGCAATTACTAATTTTGCAATTTCTAATGAACCTGCCATAATAATAACCTCAAAAGAGGCGCCTGCAAATAGTTTACTTAAACCACTAACTGAATAGAAAGCAGCAGAAGCAGAGACTGATAGTGCAGAAAATGCTATTAACGATGGGAAGAATCCCTTTCTTAAATTTTTAAACATAGTTTAATTTTTATTTACCATTTACCTAAAGGGCATCTAGATCCTGGTGAAAGAGCCTTTGCAGCTAATCTACAACCACAGCCCGGTGTCATTTTACCAGTAACTTTATGCTTACCCTGTTTTTTAGTACTACATGTACCTCCACTTCGCATGTCACACGTGTCACAGATCTTTAGTCTTTTCTCCCCTTGTTCTTTTAATGCTGGTGATAAATCAACGAAATGAGACTTTACATAATTACCCCAACCGGTAAATATTTGCTCAAGTGTAGAAGGCTCTATATTCTTAGTTATTTTATCTGGATCCGGTCCAGCTTTAATAAAACCAAATTTGAAAGCAGCCTTCTCTGCACCCTTTTTGTATATTTTACTATCATCAGCCATATTGTTATATATTATGCTTTTCTAGAAACATTTTTCTACGCTTAATAAATTCCTTTGCATAAAACTCTAAATCTGATTGTGTGAGTGTAAATTTTTGTGGTAAATTATCTACTTCGTTGGCTATCCAAATCTCTGCACCATCTGCTTTCTTCCCTGACATATCCCAATATGCAATAAAATAAGCTGAAGCCTGTAAGTAATAATCTATTACCCATTCTTCTCTTTTTGGTTTCCTAGAGTTCTTATAGTCAATAATCTTAATAGTGCCATCGACTACTTCTGATACATTGTCTACAGTTCCTGCCCAGCCGCCACCTTTAGTAGTCCATAAGAATGTTTCGGCCTCTATTACTTTTTTAATAGTATCGAAATAATCTGCTGAGTTAAACCAGAATTTGTAGAACATTTTCCAGCCCTCTTCTAAATATAGATCTGCATTCTCATGTTCAGCAAATTCATTTACCTCATCATCAGTTTTAGCAACCTCTTTAAGTTGTACTAATCTATCTTGTGCTGTAGCTGTAGTATCAGTTTTGGTTTTATATAGTTCTATAATCCTGTGCATAATAGTACCACGAGACATACTCAGATTTGAAATTCTATCTGCTTCTGCTTCGCCTACTTTTTTACGCCAGCGTTCTAAACCGGACATGTCTTTGGTTTGTCCTAAAATAGTAGTAACCGATGGTAGTTTTGCGATTATCTCTTCTCCCTCGGTTACTTGATAAAAACGTAGTCCGTTTTCTTGTACTCTTTTTATTTCTGTCATTTTTACATACCTGCTAAACCAAGTAACTTATTAAAAAGTTCTGCTACATGGTGAAAATTAATCCAAATTACTCTACCTAGTAAATATAAACCGGAACCAACTATTGCTGATTTAATTATATTACCTATGATATACCAAATGCCCAATGCTTCGTATTGAGGCCACATGATTACCAGATAAGATGGAGTTCCTGGAATTCTTTCTATTTCAGGATAAATGATATCTGCAATTCCTAATTCTAAAGTTAATGGTCCCCACTTGTTAAGTTGTTGTAGTATGTATGCTTGTTGAACCTGTTCAGCTGCAGTAACAACTTCTTCTGGCATATTAACTACACCATAGATTCTACCTAACCAATCTACTCTTAGATCAGCAGCATTAATTTTTTCTAAATTTAACTTTTCTCTAGCTGTCTTTCTGAATATCCACCAGATTCTTATCTCTGCTACTAATTCAGACCAGTAGCCAAATGTGCTTGTAAACCATTTCATATATTAGCTTTTTGTTAATTCCTTTAATTGTTCTATGGTTTGCATACCACTTTGTTTATTGATAGCATTGCCATCTTCAAAGTAAATAAAGGTTGGAATACCTCTAATACCATATTCTTGTGAAATATCGGGATGTTCATCCACGTTAATTTTTATCACTTCTACTTCTTCTACCTCTTCGTTGAACTGATCAACTTTAGGTAACATTACTTTACAAGGGCCACACCATGGTGCCCAAAAGTCTACTAGTACTCTACCTTTTTTTGGAATCATATTATTCTGTTAAGTTTTCTGCTCCGGCCCAGTCTACTAAAAGTCCCTTTTCAACCAGCTCAATATATTTATTGAACTCAATTGAGACCTGTACTTGACCTGGTATCATTGCAATATCCGTGTATTCTACTGCATTTTCGAATACATCATTTTTGTCCTCTATTTTTTGGTGTGTAATCTTGTAGATTTGATGTAACCAATCTTTACCCACCCAAATGTTTACATGCATAATTAATAAGTTTATTAGCTGTTATATGTGGAATTGTCTTTTTGTTTCCCTAGATTTAACTAAAGCTGCAATTTTTACAAGTTCTTTTTGTCTATAAATTCTAAAGTTTGCAACAGCATTAGCTAAGATTTCCATTCGCTCTGCTGGATCCATAACCATTAACCTTTCTTTTGAATAATATCTACTACCATCATAATTACTAGTATGTGGAGTTAGTTTAGTAGGGTTTAATTGATAGATTGATCTGTTCTTATATTTGTAACCACGTGGTGTTGTATAACCTCTTGTGTAGGCTCTACGTACATAGCCGTTTTCATAAGAAAGATAATCAGTATTTGTAATAGGATCATGGAAACATTGAGTTCCATTGTTTGCTTGTGTTTGAGAAGTTACTTCAACACATTTAAGAGTTTGTAGTTTTGTCATGTTAGTTATATAGATTAATTAATAATTGTTTGCGAACAGAGGGGGAGTCGAACCCCCAATTAACCAATTCCCACGTTCTTAAGTTGCGTAGGTACCAGGCTCTATTTCTGTTTCCTCAGCGAACTGAGTTCCCACATTGCCATAAATTTACTTTTTCACCTGGCGTCTGTCCGATGTAACTGTCATTAAGGGTGGTCGCGTTGCCATCAGGCCCCTAATGTTCGAGAGGGAGATCAGACCCTCAGCCACAATTACAGTACTAATATACGAAATTAAATTGACATAAAAAAATGTTTTGGCACTTATTTTGCAGAAAACTTAGTAAAATTCGTCTACAAAAGAATATGTATTATCAGACGGAGTATTATCTCCTTGAACTATTAGGTTTTCTTTTGACATAAAGACTTCTAGTTCTTCAAATTGATAATTAATCCAAACATCGATCGGTCCTACGATTGGTAAGTTATCTAATAAATATTGTGCAGATTTTCTAGTTAGACAATAACCTGACATCCACCAAACTCCACTAAAAAGTTTAATTACATTTTCAGAATAGGGATCCCATATAAATCCATGGTAATTAGGTAGAGCTGAAAGATATAGAATATCCCAGTTTTCAGGTAGCTCATTTTCAAAAATAGAGGTAACTTTCTTTTCAAAGTCATAAGCAAAATATACATCATCTTCTAAAAAAAGTGCAGTCTCTGCATCTGATGCTAAGAAGTCTTTCCACATTTGAATATGTCCAATTGCAATAGCAGTTTCTGCGTCAGAACAATATATCATAAATTTATCATTTGGTTTAAAATACGGATCTGGATCTATTACCCAATGAAATTCAAAAGAGTACTTATTAATATGCCATTGCTTAGGCCATGATATTAAGTTCTTAACTGCAGGCCACCAGGTTACATGGTCTAGTAGATTACCTGTATATGTTTTAACTGTTTTAAGTTGTTTAGAAAGTAAGCCTTTGCGATCTAGTCGATCTTCTAAGTGTAGGACATAAGTTTTATCAATATACTTAGGCCAGTTTATTTTGTAACTTTTCAGGAATTTCTTTACCAGGATATGAAACCATCTTCTAGTTTTCCATCTCACTCTTTCGAAACCCGTGAGGCCGTAGTTCATATACCTAAGTTACTTCTATTTTACAGTGTATATATCACAATAAAAAACCCACTCGATTTGAGTGGGTTTAAGAGAAGGTAATACTGTTGCGTTTTATATAGTGGAACGAACCTGTGAAATTATTCTCTTTGAGCGAAAGAAGAGATTCGAACTCTCGACCCTCTACTTGGTAAACAGATGCTCTACCACTGAGCTACTTTCGCTTATATCTTAATGTGGAGAATATCGGAGTCGAACCGATGACCTCCTGCGTGCAAGGCAGGCGCTCTAGCCAGCTGAGCTAATCCCCCGTCAATTTAGTCCCATTGCCCAGACGCAGTCGTGGTAGTGGTAGTTTCTTCTGCTGGAGGATCTAATGGTGGAATTGCTGCTGCTTCTTGAAGAAGAGTATCAACTCTATTAGATGTACAGTTTGTTTCTTCAGAAACAGGTGGAAATTCATCAACGGCACCTTCTTGTCTATCTGCTGCAAATATTACTATTTGATACAACTGACCTACTCCGGTTGCTGTTGTTAATTTAATTTCTGTTTCTGTATCGGTTGGAATTGTGTTAACCATTGCTAAAACTCCATTCTCTCCTTCGAGTTGAGCTTGCCATCCTAAGAGTGTAACTCCATCTGATGATAGTTGGTCTTCATTCCATGTTAAGTCTGCGAATCTCATATTTGAATTGTTTTTATATTCTATATATTAAAAAAAAAGGAGGGACGTGTACTAGAGTATACTAGCTCTAAAAAATCGACTTATTGTAATGATTACTGCATACCAATCAACTCTACTGTTAATTCAAGTTCTACTCAAGATGGTTAATCTCGTTGTAGTGCCACAACGGCTTTGATTGTACCTTATCCCCTAATAAGACAGGATATTCGGTCACTTAGGCAAGGCTTCCTCTCGGGTACTTGCAATGCTCTTGGAAAGATTAGTTTAGTTATCTTTTCCCGATCTACCATCATCTACTCTGTCGAGTCTTAGTTACTCACTTTTGCAACTAAGCCGAAACTTGTTCGGTGTCTGATGTGCCTTAACCCCTCCTTCCGTCAGGGTTTGTTCGGCCATACACTCATTCATTAGGGGATCAACCTTCTGAATGCCTCCAATTATTTCAAAGAACTATTGTGCGAATTAGGGTTTCGCTAACCCTTAGAGTTACTTACGCGTTATTCTTTGCGCTTACAGCTACTCTTACATCTTGTGCTAAACCTTTGATAGTTTGCATTCCTTTTCTTACTCTTGTTCCAGCAGCCTTGTTACCTTTTTCATCGAATTTAGTAACATCTTCCTGTACGTTTGCGATTACTTCTGTAATCTGGTCAATTAAATTTTGCATAATTTTCTTTTTGTTATTAATTTAGTGATTATATACGATGCTTAATGTTTGTTTCAATTCATTGTATTAAAACTGGACTTAAACCCTCCATATTTTGAATATTCTTCATTTACCTCTCCAACTTCTACCCACATATCTTCTTCTTTTTCAGTAGTAGATGAATAGACTTCCATCTCGCCTTCAAATAGTGTAGATAGTGCGTCGGCTGAGTCCATGTTACCTAGCTCTTCTAATTCTTCACATATTTCGTACCAATCTTCATGATATAGTTCTTGTATGTAATTCATAAACTCCTCTTCTGTGTTACCAGTGTATGGAGTGGTTAAAGTTGTAAAATCATCAGGGTTTAAAGTAACTGCTTCAGTTGCTTCCCAATTTGTGTACCTCTCTACTTTTCTAAGCTGATATGCCATGTTAATTTTTTGTTGTTATTAGTAATTATAGTTGATAATCTAGATTAGTTTCAATATAGACCTCTTAAAATATGGGAGATCCATGCAATTAAACCGTTCAGTTGTAACGCAACTAGGTTCCATTGCTTCCTAAAACCGGTTTGTATAAGTACACATATAAATCCAATGATGAAGAGGAATGGCTCTACGGTCCACTGTGCGGCTATCAAGAAGCCAGCTCCCATGTAGCCTATTCGGCTAGCCATTCTTTCTGCAGGTGTAAGTCTTTTTTGTTGTACTAAGGTTCTTAGGAATGATCTCCACCAACGCTTCTCGCAGGATTTACAAGTTTTCTTTTGATTTGTTTTAAATTTGCTAGGTTGTAGCTTACGGCCACACTTGTTGCATTTTCTACCTGACATTCTCAAAATAGCCAACTAAAAATATTTGACCATATTAGGTATGTAAATCCTAGGATTACTGCCCATGTGAATAATTTAATATACGTATCTTTCTTCATAAATTTATTCTTTTATATTTCCTATTATTTGATATGCTTCCCAAAGTTTTGTCTGTGCATCATCTACCAAATCCTTTACTTCAGTTTCTAATTTTAAAACTGGATGTTGAATTAAATGTGAATCTATTATGTCCATTACTACATGAAGTCTATCTAGTGCTTCATGATAATGAAAGTCATCTAATTTTATTCCTATTTTGTTACTCTTCTTGGCCATATTTCTTATACTAAAAAAGAAGAGTTTGTTTAAACCCTTCTTTTAAATTAATCATTTGATGTCCATAAAGTCCAAACAGATTCTAGCTCTTCTATGCTAAATCCATAAAGTGACTTTGAGTTGACTGGTACTTCTTTTTCTGTTAGCATCTTTTCTATTTTTAAAATCAAAGTTGCTTTATAGTTTAACTCGTCTAATAGATTTTGTTCTACTGCGGTCATTGTTTCTGTCCTAGGCATATCGTATACGCTGTCTTTTACTTGTCTTAATTCGTTGATTGTTCTTTCTTTTCTTGTCATGTTTTTAGGTTTAAAATGGTAAATCTTCGTTTAGTAATTTTTCGGTTTTAATTGCAGCAATATCTACTTCTTGTGTATTTAAAGAAGCGAATGGTGTGATGTGTAATTTATGTACATCCCATTGTTGACTTGGGTGCAATGCGTTCTGGTTTTTGGCTATTAGTTCTGCTTTTGAAAAAGCATGTTTGTCATTGTCGCCTTCAATGTAAACTTCATAGGTTACGGTATATCTCATTATAGCATTTTTAATAGGTTAGTGATTAACATTATCATATACAAGCCGAATGCGAGAGTCAATACGACGTCAACGCTGTCAATTTGATTTACGATAGATTTGATTTTTTTCATAGTGTTTGTTTTTTAATTACAGTACTAATATACGTATTTTTATTGACATAAAAAAATATAGATGTACTTATTTGTGTCATTAGTCTAAAAAAGCTTCGTTAGGTGAAATGCCTTTAATCGATCCTTCTCTAGGAATATCAGGTGGTTCCACATATTTTGGTTTAGTATTGACACTAGGTCTTTTTTGTTCTGGTTTTGACTTATGACTTTTCAACATTTCAGGTCGGTTTTCTACAACCCAATTAAAATACCTTCGATCTCGGTTATACACAGTACCTATAGTCTTACCTGCATATTTACCAGATCTAAATGTATGTGTTAAATCTATCATATTAGTTTTCTTTAAATGATACTCCTTCAGTAGAATATATTGGGAAATCTACACCATGTTTATGTACAAAACCATCATGGAGTTGTTCTGGCAATTCTACTCTAATGTCTATGTCTTCATCTTTAAACATTCCAAGCAGGCATGTCATGTCAAAATCTTTATAGATTAATTCTTGGTTCTCCGTTGGTGAGATTAAAGATCTAATTGTAGTTTGATATGCATTAAGAGCATCTACTATAATTTGCTTCTGTGCTTGTGGTAAGTTAACTGTTTTTTTCATATTAATCTAGTTTTAGCCCTTCGGCATTAATGATTTCATATAATTTTATACGAGACTTTTCGTATGCATCATAAGCAGCCTCGCTGTATTCTGCATCAGGCATATATTTATATTGAGCTCTTAACCATTGATCAAGTTCCCACATTGCCATCTTCCATTTAGATCCATTAACAGCATCCTCAAAGTCGATACGGTCATCTTTTTCTGGATCATCTAAATCAAATTCTAATGTTGCTTTCATTTCTCTTTGGTGTTGGTTTTATTAAAATGTTCTTACTCCGTCATAAACGGCTTTGATTACTGGGAACCTCAACGAGAATTCTCCTGACTTGCTTTGAGATTCTTCAAAGTATTGTACTGTAATCTGCTTCCCTAGAATCTCGTTAGGGTTAGCGAAGTAATGACGTCTTTGTTCGTGACTGAAGCCACTACCGACGTGTACTCGGTTGCCTTTATGTTCAATGATAACATTCTTTAGCATCTCTTCCTCAACCTCAGCGCCATCTACAATGACTCTATGGTAATCGTTTTCAAGATCTACTACAATATATTCTTCATCATGCATCTGCTTAACTTTTAAGATCTCGTTAGATCTCTTACCTTTATATGTAGAATTCTTTCTAAGCATTAAGCCTTCCCATCCACCGGCTTTAGATTCTGCCATCATTTCTGAGAAGACTTTATCGCTTCCAATCCACTGATCTAGTACTCCGATGAATTTAGATTCTTTAGAGATACGTTGTAGATTTGCAATCCTTTCAGCAAAAACTGATTTTGACTTTTTAGAGCTAAACTCTTCCATCGTCAACATATCGAACATCCAGTAGAATGGAGTTTCAATAGTATGATCTTTACGTTTGATTTCTTTAATGATACCCGCAAAGTCTTCATCACCATTATGGTCTACAATACAAACTTCGCCATCAAGAACTGTGTTCTTTAAGCCAAGTGCTTTAATATCTGTTTTAAGATTGTCAAGTGTCAAGAATTCTTTACCTTGACGTGAGAAGAACTTAGGCTCTCCGTTTTCATCAATAACTGTAAGACATCTTACACCATCAAGTTTTCTTGAGACAAACCAACAATCATTCCAATCTACTTTCTTCTGAGTCTTCTCATCAAAAGCTTTGGCAAGTGCCACATCAAATGTAGGGATAAGTCCTGGTTTTACTTTATTAATCATTGAGGCAGTTGACCTAGTCTTTAGGTTTCTGTCAATCATATTAAAAATAAGATCTTTGTAGATATAGTTCTCATGTACAAATCTATTGACGTTAGCAATTGCTGTATGGCCTGTGCAAACTCTATTTGATAAGTCATCAAGTAGTCCAAAGAAATCTCCGTATGTATTAGGATGGCCCATGAGCTCTGAATTCTTCTT
>Ga0257120_1001179_pt1 | contig 17716 bp, 13 predicted proteins | sample SI106_10metaG_FD_190153 | JGI IMG/M metagenome (GOLD analysis project Ga0257120, IMG submission 190153) | Marine microbial communities from Saanich Inlet, British Columbia, Canada - SI106_10 | ecosystem: Environmental > Aquatic > Marine > Inlet | place: Canada: British Columbia | collected... | reverse complement strand
TTAGTCAAAGCCGTCAAGGAAGCGTGCCTGATTATATTGCGGGATGGAGGTGTCGAGAGTTTAACTATCGAGCGACTTGTCGAGGTAGCCGGTGTCGCTGTGGGCTCAATATATCAGTACTTTCCCAATATTGAGGCGGTGGTGGCAGAGGTTTATAAAGATCTTGCCCATGAACATGCAAAAGTTGATATGGAGGTTCTCACCGATCTCTCTGAGCGATCGGTTGAAGAGGTGATCGCCTATATTGTCGCCTTCCATATTGATTTCCATCGCCAGCTGCTCTCACTCAATTTTGAGTTTCACTGTAAATATCATCGCTGCTTTGATCTTCATCAGTGGATTTATGAAGTCAACGATTTGGCAGAAAATCCGACGGATATGTTAAAACATATCATTGATGATCAGGCTCAGACCGCTAGTGGACTGCCTCTAAACGATAAAGCCTTTATCATTTTGCGAATTTTGGCATCTATTATGATGGACATGCTCGATGAACGCCCCAGGATGATTCAAGAGCCCGATATTGAAGGTACCCTCGTCCGCATGTGTGTGTCGGTCCTTAGGTAATCATATCATTAAATCATTAGATCTCTTTCCTCCTTATTTCTTTTCTTTACTCGCATTTTATTAGCTTTTGTTGTCTCTAACCTATTGAAAAATATAGGTACTCTTTGGGTGGCGGGGATTTATTCGTATTCTCTTCTTGCGGGCAGGTAAGGGCTTATTAATCCATTAAGATACCGAATCCCCTAATTTTAAAAACCGTCAGGTCGAGTTGAGGCTAGAGTTATGATTAAGCAGCATGTCCCTATAATTATTGGTGTTGGTGAGGCCGTAGAGCATCTAACTACACCTCTGGATGGCGCGTCTTCAGCGCCAGATCTTGCTGCGTTAGCGGCAAAAAGGGCTATGGAGGATGCGGTCTCTGTTAATAAGCTGGCAACCGAAATTGATGTGCTGGTAGCGACTCGGACCTTCCCGGATTCAAATCCCATGTGGCCTATGCCCTTCGGTAATACCAACAATATGCCACGCTCAATTGCCCAGCGAATCGGTGCAAATCCGAAGCGAGCCATTTATTCCAAAGCGGGGGGGAACACGCCTCAGCAGTCTGTCAATGAATGGAGTGAAAAGTTAGCCCGCGGTGAGGCTTCCATGGTGATGTTGACCGGGGCGGAAGTCATTGCTTCAACCAAGGCCGCCATGAAGGCAAAGACACCTATGAGCTGGGGAGAGCAGATTGATGACGGCATGGAGAATCGTGGCTTGGGTATCGAGGGGTTGGTGACCTATGAAATGATCAAGCATCAATTAGTGTCGGCACCTCCGGGTTACGCTTTATGTGAAACGGCTCGCCGAGCTCGACTAAAGCAAAGTGTTGAGAGCTATCGTCAGGATATGTCAGAAACCCTAGAACCTTTTTCTCAAGTGGCGGCAAATAATCCTTATTCCATGTTTTCACAGGAATACTCCGCAGACGATATTGGGCGGGTCAGTGAAAATAATGACTATATTGCTTTTCCTTATACTAGAGCGATGGTTGCCAAAGATAATGTCAATCAGGCTGCGGCTATCTTACTGACGACTGAGGACAAGGCCCGTGAGCTGGGTGTTGATCAAAGTAAATGGATTTATTTACACGCTTATGCAGAGGCTAATGAAAAACAACTGCTAGCAAGGGAAGACTTGGGGCAGTCACCTGCCATGCGCAAGTCATATCAGCAGGCCCTGGCGTTAGCAGAAATTACTAGCGAAGATCTGGAGTTTATTGACGTATACAGTTGTTTTCCCATGGTGGTTTCGGAAGCCAAAGATGTGTTGGGGTTGACTGGCTCGGATAAGGTGTTAACGGCTACAGGTGGTTTACCATTTTTCGGTGGGCCTGGTAATAACTATTCCATGCACGGTATTGCCGCCGTTGCCAGACAGCTACGAACTCAACCTGAAAGCTATGGGCTGGTGGGCGCCAATGGTGGCTTTATGGATAAGCACGCCGTGGGTGTGTATTCCTGTCGTCGTGGCTGGCAGGTTTGTGACAGCGCCGCATTACAGCAAGAGCTCGATACAGGATTGGAGGTGGACGTTGAATTAAATCCAGAAGGTGAAGCCGTTGTTGAATCTTACACGGTACAGTTCAGTCGGGGGAAACCTGTTCTTGCCCTTGTAGTGGGGCGTTTAACTACAAACGGTAAGCGTTTTCTGGCCAATGGTTTTGAGGGTGATGCAGCCCTGCTGGAAATCTTGCTCAGTAAGGATGTGGTAGGCAAAGCCATTGCCGTTACATCTTTGGGTAAGGGTAACCGTGTCGCTCTGACACAGAAGCATTTGAAACAGTTGCTGCCGCCTACCTCAAGTGTATTGCGTGACGACTATCAGTATTGCCAGGTCGAACGTCGCGGTCATGTGCTGGAAGTGACGCTAAATCGCCCGGAATCTATGAATGCCTTGCATCCTATGGCTCATGAAGAATTGAGCGAGGTGTTCGATATTTATGAGGCCGATGAATCCCTTTGGGTGGCGATTATTACCGGTGCTGGGCAGCAAGCATTTTGTACCGGAAACGATTTGAAATATTCTGCCTCGGGAAAGCCCGTCTGGATGCCCAAGTCGGGATTTGGTGGGCTTACCAGTCGCCGTCGCAAGAAACCTGTAATAGCTGCTGTTAACGGTTTTGCTATGGGGGGAGGGATGGAGATCGCACTGGCTTGCGACATTGTCATCGCGGCTGATTGTGCAAGTTTTGCTTTACCTGAAGTAAAAGTGGGTTTGATTGCAGGGGCAGGCGGTATTCAGCGTCTTACACGCCAGATTCCCTTAAAGCAGGCCATGGATCTATTAATTACCGGGCGTAAGGTTTCTGCGCAAGAAGCTCAGGCGCTCGGGTTTGTGAATCAAGTGGTGGCACAGGAAAATGTTCTCGACGCTGCTCGGGAGTACGCCAAGCTAGTGTGTGCAAACTCACCTTCCTCGGTGCGACTGACTCTGGAGTTGTTGGCTGAGACTAGCGTGCATAGTTCAATAGAAGATGCCACTCAAGGTATGCCGACAGTGATCGACAAACTGTTTGCCTGCGAAGATTTCATGGAAGGACCAAAGGCATTCGCTGAAAAGCGTAAGCCCAAATGGACCGGTCGTTAATAGAGGAGGTATGCCGATGAGTCAATCAAATACGTTACCATTAATTGGTCTGCAGGTACTCGATCTCTGCGATCGTATTGGACAAAGCTGTGGACGTTTTCTCGCTGATTTAGGTGCCGAAGTTATTTTGATCGAGCCTGAAAAGGGAATGTGCAGTCGTAATTATCAACCGCTGATTGACGGCAGGAGTTTGCACTTTGAAGTTCGCAATGCGAACAAGAAAAGTGTGACCATCGATCTGACGCTAGAAGAGGGGCGGCAGCAGTTTTTGGCATTGGTTGAAGCCAGTGATCTGTTACTAGATGGATCGGAGCAGGGGCAAATGGAGAGCTTTAATTTGTCCCATGCATTGCTGCGAAAATATAAACCTGATTTATTGATCCTGTCTATTACTGATTTTGGATTACAGGGGCCCTATAAAGATTTTGTTGGATCTGAAGCGGTGCATTCGGCTATGGGAGGTATGCTTTGCCGTTCTGGTATTGCAGGTCGTGAACCACTATTGCCTCCCGGGCAGATGGCTTATGAAACGGTTGCAATACAAGCGGCCTGGATTGCTCTGCTAGCGGTGTGGCAGCGTCGGATCACGGGGGAAGGTGATCTTCTCGATTTTTCGGTTAATGATTGTGTTGCTCAAATTCTGGATCCGGGCGTGGGTGCTACCGGGAGCGCCGCTGCGGGACGTACAGCCGTTGAAGTTGCCGAGCATGGTAGGCCCACAGTAACAGAAGTGCCCGGAAGAATGCCCTCGCTGGCGTTGCTATACCCGGTGTTTAAATGTGCTGATGGGTATGTTCGTATTTGTGTTTTGAACCCTCGCCAATGGGGAGCTATGTCGGAATGGCTGGGGCCTGATCACGACTTTAGTGACCCTAAATATGCCGAAACCCGTGTTCGCCTTATGGTAATCGGTAAGGTTAATATGCTGATTGGCGAGCTATTTAAAGACTGTACACGTGAGGAATTGGTGGCTGAGGGAAGAAGGCGCGGTATCCCTATTGCTTCAATAGTGCACTCCGGTGAGTTGTTGGATGATAGCCATTACATATCCAGGGAGTTCTTCGTTAATGTTCCTGGTGTTGCACCCAGTGCAAAAATGCCAGCAGGTTATTTGCGTATGGATGGCCAGCGAATTGGCGTTTCCTGTCAAGCGCCTGAATTAGGGCGCGATAATAAATACCTACTTGGTAAAACAAAATCTAGCGCTGTTATATACGGTACAGAACCTGTAGCTCGTAGAGCGCTGGAAGGTATTTTGGTACTGGATTTGGGGGTTATTGTTGCCGGCGGTGAACTGGGACGCTTATTCGCTGATCAGGGCGCGACGGTGATTAAAATTGAAAACAAAGCCTTTGGTGATGGTCTGAGGACTTCATTTGATGGCAACCGTGTGCCTATTCCGTTTATGCAGGGCAATCGTGGTAAACGCTCGATGGGGCTTAACCTTCGTAGCGAGAAAGGCATAGAGATATTCTATGATCTCGTTAGGCAAGCGGATGTCGTTGTTTCAAACTTTAAACCGGGTACTTCCCAATCGCTCGGCATTGATTATGAAAAATTAAAAACCATTAACCCAAGAATTATTTGTGCGGAAAGCAGCGCTATGGGAAGTGTCGGGCCGCTGGCGAAAACCATGGGTTATGGTCCATTAGTTCGAGCCAGTACCTCGCTTTCCTGGTTGTGGCGATACCCAGATCTGGAAACCGGCTTCGGTGATTGTATTACTATCTTTCCTGATCATTTTACCGCGAGAGTCAGCGCCGTAGCGATTTTGGCCAAGTTAATTCAGAGAGAGCAAACCGGTACGGGTGGTGAGGTTGATGTATCCCAGGCGGAATGCATTATGAATGTGCTGGCCACCGAGTTTCTACGCGAATCGGTTGAGCCTGGCAGTATGTCGGCCAAAGGTAATCGCAACGAGTTCGATGCCCCTAATTCGTTATTCCGTTGCAAAGGCAGTGATGAGTGGTGTGCGATTTCGGTTAGTAATGATGAGCATTGGGAAGGTTTATGTCGGGTGATTGAAAGTCCGGATTTAGTTATGAACTCGATTTACCAGACGGCTGAGTCGCGGTTAAAACATCGTGATGAGCTTGAAAAAATTGTTGCGGGCTGGTGTGCCGATAAAACCAATTATCAAGTTATGTCATTATGTCAATCTGCGGGCGTGCCTGCTGGAAATATGTTGCGCCTACCCGAATTTCTGGATAACCAGCATTACCGTGCGCGCAATTTTTTCCGATCAATTTATCAGCCTACTGTTGGGAGAGCGTTGGAGACAGAAAATGCCCCGGTAGGCTTTAGCGAAATTTTACCTGAGCCTGCTATAGTGCGTGCTCCTGCGCGTTCTGAGCATACACGTGAGGTTGCCAAAGAGATTTTAGGTCTGTCGGATGACACTATTGATAAGCTAATCGAAAACGGTGATCTTGAGCTTGGCCCGACAGCAGAGTCGGGGGCATTTAAACAGCAGATAAAAACCAAATTTATAGGTATGGCGGTTAGCGCATTAATGAAGTATCAGGAGTTAAAGAGTAAATTGGCCTAACATTGCGTTAGGCCCTTAATCGTCAGTCACTATGACTGGGCGGCAGAGGCCTTTTGGTATTCCCGCAAAGCTTCCTGAATGAGCAGTTCCAGGAGGTTCTTGATGCGAGTTTGTTTTTTATTGGTGATTTTACTAATAGCCATACCTTGGAGGGTATAAAAAAACAAGTCTGTTAATATGTCCTGAGTAGCTTCAATACCAGACCATACCGGGAACAGGGCGCGAATTGAATCTGTGATCCGACGGTTAAACTCTTTCTGAGCAGGACTCATCACTTTATCGAGCTCTGCATCGGTCCGTGCCGCAATTAATAGCTCTTGAAAAGCAATATAGCTGGGCAGGTGAAAGAACTTCCAAAGTGCATTAATCGTTAGGCGCAGATTGTCTTCGGTAACTGACATACCAGCTTCTTCCTGAGCGGCTTCTGAAATAAGCCGGGTAAATTCTTTCAGGCGCTTGTCGGTCAAGTAGGTAACGGAGGCTTTGATGATATCGAAGCGGTCGGTAAAGTGGTGCATCATGGCGCCGCGCGATACGCCCGCTTCTTCTGCGATCTTAGTGACGGTCGTATTGGTGTAACCAATTTTGACGAAGCACTGAATGGTCGCTTCCATAACGGTGGTTCGCGTCTTTTCACTTTTCTCGGATTGCCAAGTACCGTCAGTTTTTCTCTTTTGTACCATGATATTTGTAAACCTTAGCTTTAAATGCCAAGGCTAGCGCGATTCCCTAATTAAATCAAACTTCAGTACCTGCTTTATAAAAACAAACAGTATTGTTTACAGTTGTTTGATAAGGTATTATGAATTGATGAGGATTCGTAATTATTCAGGTTTTAGTATGTCTGTAGAGCAAGTACCGATAGGGCCAAATCTGTTTACTTGGCCAACTCATAAGCCTTCTTTGATTGGCTCCCGTTGTCAATGCTGTGGGGAGTACTTCTTTCCTGTACAGCGTGGCTGTGCTAATTGCTCAAGTACTAGCATGGGCGAAGTTGAGTTAGGTGATAGGGGCGTGTTGTGGACGTGGACGATTCAAGGCTTCATACCCAAGACACCCTATAACAGTGAGGAAACGCCGGAGACATTTACGCCTTTTGGGGTGGGCTATGTTGAAATGCCCTGTGGTGTAAAGGTTGAGGCGCGTTTAAAAGGTTCGCAGCCGGATCAATTTCACATAGGGATGCCTATGCAGTTGGTCATTGAAAAGCTTCGAACAGATGATAATGGCAATGACGTTATGGTATTTGCTTTTCAAGCTGCTGAGCAGGAGGCCTAGGTTGTGTCAGAAGTAGCGATTGTTGGAATTGGAATGCATAACTTTGGTCGCTCTCCAGGGTTGAGTGGACTGGATCAGGGGGCCAATGCGGTGCGCGAAGCGCTGCAGGATGCCGGGTTATCGTGGAAAGATATTCAGGTAGCTTACGGCGGTAGTCAGGATGCCGGTAATGCCGATGCCCTGTGTAATCAGCTGGGATTAACAGCCCTGCAATTCACCAATATCTGGAATGGCTGTGCGACCGGCGGCAGTTCGTTGAGCGCGGCCTATAACGCTATCAAATCAGGCTCGGCCGATGTGGCTTTGGCCGTTGGCTTTGATAAACATGAGCCCGGCGCTTTTAATGCAGATCCAAAAGACTGGGGTCTGGATGATTGGTATGGCGAAGCGGGCTTGATGGTCACCACACAATTTTTTGCCATGAAAATACAGCGCTATATGGCGGAATATGGCATTACGGATGATGCTCTTATCAAAGTTGCACAAAAAGCCTTTTATAACGGCTCATTGAATCCGCGTGCTTGGCGCAGACAGGCATTGAGTTATGACGATATCGCTAACTCCATGATGGTCAGTCACCCGTTGAGAAAATATCAATTCTGCAGCCCGGCAGAAGGTGGGGCTGCCATTATTTTGTGTAATTCCAACCTTGCCAAGCGTTTTACTTCCAAACTGGTTTATTTGAAAGCCGCGGTTGTACGCACCCGGGTATATGGTTCCTTTGAAGTTTACAGTCCGTGTCAGGCCAAAGAGCAGGGTAATGCACCTTCGGTAAAAGCCTCACAGGATGCATTTGAATTAGCCGGTGTGGGGCCAAAAGATTTTGATGTGCTGCAGTTGCAGGATACAGAGTCCGGTGCCGAGGTCATGCACATGGCCGAGAATGGTTTCTGTGAGCACGGTGAGCAGGAGCATTTAATTCAGTCTGGCGCTACTGCCATCAACGGCTCTATGCCCGTTAATACCGATGGCGGTTGTCTGGCAAACGGCGAGCCGGTCGGTGCTTCTGGCTTGCGTCAGGTATTTGAGGTGTGTTTGCAGTTGCGCGGTCAAGCTGGCGATCGTCAGGTGCAGAACAACCCTAAGCTGGGGTACACCCATGTTTATGGAGCGCCGGGTTTAAGCGGCGTTACTGTTCTGGCAGTTTAGGCTCAACTCTTTATTAAAAATAAGTCCGATAGGTAGCAGGTGAAATCTATGTCTGATCAGAAGCAACAAGGTGGCGATAATCGCTGTGACGCTATTTCCGTTCAGGAATTGCTGGATTATGAAGAGGTGCCGGTACCTGCTTATTTGCGCGAGGTGAATAATCCGGATATGGGGGATGAGGATCTTCCTGTCACTAATTACACCTCGAGAGCGCAGCATGAACAGGAAGCCGAAAAGCTGTGGCCTAAAGTATGGCAGGTGGTGTGCCGTGAGGAAGATATTCTTGAGGCCGGTGAAACCTATGTGCACGACTGTGTTGATGACTCCGTCTTAGTTATCCGTCAGGAAGATGGCAGTGTAAAAGCCTTTATTAATTCATGTTTACACCGCGGGCGTGCCTTGCGTCATACCAATGGTCGCGTCAGAGAAATTCGCTGTCGGTTCCATGCCTTTACCTGGAATCTGGATGGTAGCTTTAAAGGTATGCCTTGCGAGTGGGACTTCAAACATATGTGCAAGGATCACTTAACCTTGCCAGAAGTCGCCGTCGATAGTTGGGGTGGATTTATTTTTATCAATATTGATGGAAAAGCCGGCCCGTTGTTGGATTACCTGGGCGTATTGCCAGAGCACTATGAGCGTTATGAGTTAGAAAAAGCTCATAAAGGACTACATGTTCAAAAAGTGATTCCCTGTAACTGGAAGGTGGCTCACGAAGCATTTTTGGAATCCTATCATTCCATTGCTACCCATCCACAGATTCTGCCCTTTACCGCTGACGCCAATACCCAGTACGACACCTTTGGTGATCATGTCAGCCGCATGATCACGTCTATGGAAGTGCCCAGTCCGCATCTCGGTGAAGTCAGTGAGTTGGAGATTATGCGTACCTCAATGCGAAGTTCTGGCCGTATGGCATCAAGTGATGCCGAAGGTATTGAAATACCTGACGGTATGACGGCTCGAGAGTTTATTGGAGAAATGAACCGGGAGGCCTTTGGGGTTGCCGCGAATCGAGACCTCTCCGATGCGACTTTATGTGAATTGCAGGATGCGATTCTCTACGATGTGTTTCCTAACTTCCAGGTCTGGGCCGGATATTTCGGCAATATCGTTTATCAGTTCCGTCCTAATGGTGACGACCACGAAAGTTGTATTTTTGATGTACGTTTATTACTACGCAGCCCTGAATCACAAGGGCCTGTACGCGGTGTGCCGATTCATCGACTGACAGATGAAGAAAGTTTTAGTGATGCGGAAGAACTGGGAGCCCTAGGGCCAGTGTTTGATCAAGACATGGGCAACTTGCCATATATGATGAAAGGTCTCAAAGCTTCGAAAAAAGGCACGGTATCTTTGGGTAGTTACCAAGAGAGTCGCATTAGGCATTTGCACAATACCGTTAATAAGTATTTGGAAAAATAACTAATACAGAAAAATCTAGAGCACCTTAGGAGGAGTTCAATGGGTACATCGACTAATATAGAAGCAACGCTTAATAAGTTGTACAACGCGCTAAGTGAGGGAGATGTAGAAACCTGGATTGCGATGCATACACCCGATGTGGCTCTCAATGTAAATGGGTCTACCGCAGTATCCGGCCGCACGGAAGGGGCCCAAAATGTTTTGGAAAACCTGTTACCGATATTGTTTTCCCGCGTGCAGCCCGGTTCAAAGATTGGTGTTAACTGGAAATTAATGTGTGCTGATGACAAGCGCGCCGTGGTGATCTTTGAAGGTGAGGCGAAGAGTCTGGGTGGGGAACAATATAACAACCGTTATTGCCAGATTTTAGAGTTTAATGACGATGGGCTGATTCAAGAGCTGTGGGAATTCTTTGATACCGCCTTGGCTGATAACGTTATTTTTAAAGATAACCCTAGTGCGCCTGCCAGCACTGCCACCTTTAGGTACTGAATTTAAGAGGTATTGATTATGACTCGATTAAGTGAGCGTGTATGGGCCCCCGATCAGGGGCTGACAGAAATTGAAGCCAGTATTCAGGAGGTCGCACATCGTTTTGCTGAAGATGTTATGCGCCCGGCGGGTAAAGTTCTCGATCAACTGACACCCGAAGAGGTGATCGCTGATGGTTCACCGTTGTGGGATGTATTTAAGCAGTACCGCGAACTTGGGCTGAATCTTTTTGAAATCTCGGAAGGTTTAACCCCGGTTGAAGTAGCCCGTCTTACCTACCTGGTTAATGAAGAGTTGGGCTGGGGGGACTGTGGTTTGGGCTGGAGTCTGTACGCGTCCAATATGGCCCAGGGCATGATCAAGGCCATGGGGCGTGATGATTTGTGGGATGTATGCCCGCCGGACAGCATCAGTATGTGGAGTGTTACCGAGCCTAATCACGGCTCCAACATGTTGGACTTTAGCCATACGTTAGCCCCGGCGGAAGAAGGTGGTTCACGCAGTGATTGTGTTGCGGTTAAACAGGGCGATAAGTTTATTATTCGCGGGCAGAAGTCTGCCTGGGGTTCTAATGGAGCGATTGCCACTCATTCAGCCTTATTTTGTCGTTACGATGATGGTAGTGGTGAAGCAAAGCGTGCGGCATTTATTCTGCCATTAGACTTACCGGGCGTTAGTCGGGGGAAACCACTGGATAAACTGGGTGTACGTACACTGACAGATGCTGAATTGTATTTTGATGATGTTGAGATTCCAGAAAGTTATCTTCTATGTCCGCCGGAAGCTTATGATGAGTTGGTTAAGGGGATTCTTATCGGTGCCAACCCAGGGATGGCTATTTTCTCTGTAGGTTTGGCCCGTGCGGCTTTCGAGCACGCTCTGCAGTATTCGAAAGAGCGCACTCAAGGCGGACGCCCTATCTTTGAGTATCAAGCGCTGCAGTTAAAGTTGTTTGACATGTATCGCAAGATTGAAGTCTCGCGAAAATTAATTCGTGCCACCATGGAAGACCACGCGCAGTTTGAACCTCAATTGCAAAATGCCGTGACCTGTAAGGTAACAGGTACTCAAATGGCCTTGGAGGTTACTAACCAGGCCTTTGAAGTGTTTGGTGGTAACGCTACTTCAAAAGAATACCCCATCGAAAAGCTGCTACGTGATGCGCGTATGGGAACCATTGCAGATGGAACCAATGAGGTTCTGTCATTGGTTGCTGTAGCGACAACATTTTAAATCAGTATTTTGGTAGAGGGTAGATTGATGACTGCAATGCAAAAGTTATGGCGCCTGGAGCAGTACCCAGATGACATTGTTAGCCGGGATCATTTGGTGTTTCAGGAAGAAGCTATTCCTGAAATGCAAGACGGTGATGTAAAGATTAAAGTCGTTTACGTTTCCATTGATCCTGCAAACCGTTTATGGATTCGTCCCGAAGGCAGTTATTTACCGCCATTTCCACTGGGCGTTGTTATGCCTGCGGCTTGTATTGGTGTGGTTGCTGAGTCCCGTCATCCTCGCTATGAGGTCGGGCAAAAAGTTCAAGGTATTTGGGGCTGGCAGGAGTATGTTGTTCTCAGCGGTGGCCCCGAGGACGCGCAGCTGCCGATGGAACAGGGCGGTATTCTACATTTACCCGAGCAGCCTGCAGGAACCCAATTGCTGGATTTTTTTGGTTTGTTTGGTGTGCACGGTTTGACGGCTTATTTTGGTATGGTTGATGTTGGCAAAGCCAAAGCAGGTGACACTGTACTGATATCAGCTGCCGCTGGGGCGATAGGTTCATTAACAACACAGATTGCCAAAAACCTGGGTTGCCGTGTGATTGGTTTAGCGGGCGGCTCAGACAAGTGTCAAAAAGTTATTGACGAGTTTGGTGCTGATGCGTGTATTGATTACAAAAACGATGATATACGTGAGCGTATATCGGAACTGGCGCCTGACGGTGTTGATGTCTACTTCGATAACGTTGGCGGAGAGATTCTGGAAGCTGCTATTGATAGTATGGCGCATTATGGTCGTATCGTTTTTTGTGGTGCTATTTCTCAGTACAACGATCAAGCGCCTTCTGGGCCATTTAATTATATGAAATTGCTGTACAAGGAAATTGAGTTGAAAGGTTTTCTTGTGTTGACTTACCTCCCGCGTATGGAAGAAGCGATAGGTCAGCTGGCTCAGTGGATGATGGAAGGCAAATTACATATGAATTTGGATGTTCATCAAGGTATTGAGAATTCTCTTGATGTCTTCAATTCATTATTCGATGGTACCAATCAGGGTAAGTTAGTGATGCAAATTGCTGATTTTGATTGAGATAGACTGATAGATCTAAAAAAGAGTAGCTATGTTGAGCAGCTACTCTTTTTTTTTGTCATTTACTCTGTATATAACGATCAATCATCCTGTGCATAAACCGGCTCTATGAGTGTTCTTGGATGAAAATCGGTTCACGCTCCCCATGTAATCAAAGGGGTTACAGCCAACGAAAGTATTTGTTCAACGACAGGAGCAAAACCTTATGAGACTCAAAAATAAAGTTGCCCTCATCACCGGTGCTGGATCAGGGATAGGCAAGGCGACGGCATTAATGCTGGCGCGGGAGGGGGCGTATGTGGCTGTTACAGATATCAATCATAATCTGGCCTGTGATGTGGCGGGGCAAATTGTTGATTCAGGGCTGAAGGGATTTGCCTGGGAGCTTGAGGTGACGGATGTGCGTGCTTGGCGCAGGGTACTGGACGACGTCACTGGTGTTGCTGGCGAGCTGGATATTCTGGTGAACAATGCAGGTATTGCTGTTTACAAACCGATAGAGGAAACCTCTTTGGAGGATTGGGAGAGGGTCAGGTCCATCAATTTGGATGGTGTATTCATAGGTTGCAAGACATCTTTACCTTATTTGAGTGATAGGTCTTCCATTGTTAATGTTTCATCGGTTGCGGGTTTAGTCGCAGTACCGAATGGTAGCGCTTACAACGCCACCAAAGGGGGTGTAAGTGTATTGACAAAAGGTCTTGCTGTTGAATTGGCGATAGCCAATCGCGGGGTGCGGGTGAACTCCGTGCACCCGGGAGGCGTCAATACGGAATTATTACAGGCCATTGCGCGAGAGGGATCAGAGCAGGCTTCCGGTTTGGAACACTTTATAAAGTTGCACCCGATGGGGCGTTTGGCTGAACCGGATGAAATTGCCGCTGGCGTTCTGTTCCTGGCGTCCGACGAGTCAAGTTTTATGACCGGTAGTGAACTGGTCATAGACGGCGGCTATACCGCTCAATAGAGCAGACATTCAATAGGAAAGGTATAGAGATGAAGAAGTACATTGCTGGTGTGGCTGTGAGTGCTGTGATGGCATGGTTGATTTTGGGATTGTTGTTCGGCGGTAATCCGGTTATTGGGGAGTTAGTGATTGGCAGTTTGGTATCCGCGGCGTCCGGATTTTTAGTCTACGAGATCTTGAAAACAAGTGGAAAATAGAGGGAAAAGTCCGTGATACACAAAAATTGAGTAAGAAAGTGAGTCATAAAAAACCACCCTATAGAGCGCGGTTTTTTTATGGCGGTCTGGAGGGCGGGCTTATTCTCTCAGTGCTTTGTCAAAGTCACTACCATCATTTCGAATAACCTGCCGGACTTGAATCAGTTCAACAGGGTGGTCCGGATTGTCCAGTTGTTCCCATTAGACACCGGTGTTTTTAAGAAAAGCTCGACGCGAGGAATCACAGCAGGCGGCCTGGTCTAGATGATATCAGCCCACCTTTGTTAATCGGTAAAATAATAGGAGCGGCTATTGCCGCTCCTATACAGATCCCCAGAGGGATGGAGTCATAATCCAATTGACTAAAAACGATACGTGCCAGTGATGGTCACTGTTCTGGGAGCATCAGGACGAACAAAGCGAGCGCCGTCAGAGAGCGGGACATCATTACCGTAGTGAATAGTTTCCTCGTCTGTAACATTGTTCACGTTCAAGCCCAAGGTCCAGCTGTCATCAGCGCTGTGCAAGCTGGCGCGAAGATTCAATTTGGTAAAGGCATCTTGAACCAGTTTGTCGTCACCATCCTCGGCGACGTCTTGGTCATCTTCGTAAATTAAGTCTGCGCCAAGTTCAAGCTCCATGCCTGTCCCCAGATTTTGAATCCAGTCTGCGCTCAGGTTAAAGCTGTACTCTGGTGTGAGGGGGGCGCGTTCACCGCTACGGTCGACCTTGCAGGTGCCGCTGCCAGTGTATGCCTTGGTTTGATAAATATCGCAGGCGCCGTTGGGAAAGTCCTGGTACGTAAAGTCTAGCCATGCACCACCACCGCTAAGAGTAAGGTTTTCAGTTACACGCCAGCGTCCGTCAAATTCAACACCTTGCAGCTCAGCGTTTGCTGCATTGTCCACCACAAAGGAAAGTCCCCCATTAAAGGCAGAAAACTGCAAATCTTCATACTCGGTGTAGAAGACCGCTGCGTTAATTTCTGCACTGCCGTTAAGTAGAGCGCTCTTCATACCCAGTTCATAGGTGGTGGCTTTTTCCTTTTCAAAACTAAATTGGTCTGGGTCCCCGTTGTATGAGGCCAGTCGGGCATCGAAGCCGCCCGTTTTATAGCCGATACTGGTAGTGGCATAGAGCATGGTATCCACTGTGACATCCCATTGGACATTTAGATTACCCGAGAGGTCTTCCTGGGTGTAATCTTGTTTTCCGGTATCATGCGCATTGAAGCTAAACACTGCACCAACTGCTGCGGGTCCTGGCATAGTTATGCCGGCAAGGGGGCCAAAAGCCGCCGGAATATTAGGAAAGTTTACATCCCCCATATCGTTCTGGGTTCCTGCTTCCAGCACCCGATACACTTGATGCGCTTCTTTTTCGTCGTTGCTGTACCGCAGCCCGGCGGTGATTCTTAAAGTGTCGCTGGTGTTCCAGGTGGTTTGGGCGAAGGCCGCCTCGGTGCTGGACTCCTGATCAAAGTCCGTTCTGATATTGACGTTTGTAGGGAGAAAAGGCACCACATTGCCGGCGTGGACGTGGATATTATCTTCAAACTTGAAATCATTGGACTCATAGTAGACTCCCGCCAACCACTCGAAGGTACCCCCAGTCGGCGAGGCAATACGGAACTCCTGGCTGAAGGAATTGTGTTCTTCAAACATATGCGTATTGGTGAGAGGAATGGGCTGCAAATTACCAGCGTTGATCTCTTCCAGATCAGAAGAGGACCAGCCTGAGATAGCCGTCAGTGTGTATTCTCCCAGTTGGTAGTCCATTTTTAATGATGTTAACGAGGTTTCCAGATCGGAAAACTCATCTTGTGTAAAGCCCGGACTACCGTCGATATTTGTCCGGTTGGACATACCGTTAACCTCACAATCATTGGAATAGCGGCAGGTTGGCGTGACGACTATGCTTCCGGGTGTCGCGCCAGTGGCAACATCTTCATCGTAGGAGACTTCGAAACCTTTACTGTCGACATCGGCGTTGTACTTTTCGTAAGACAAGTTCACTGTAAGGTTGTCGCTTGGCTCCCATAGGAAAGACAGGCGGTAGTTGTCAGCTTCACTGGCAGGCTCATCGTCGGCGCGAGCGAGGTTTTCGATAAAGCCTTTATCGTCACTGACTTTATAGGCCAGGCGCGCGGACAGGGTATCGCTCAAGGGGCCGCTGACGAAGCCTGATGTCTGAACGCTTTCGTATTCGGTTTCATAGCTGGCACGAATCTCAGCCTCAAACTCTGAAGTGGGCTTACTTGAAGTGATATTCACCGCTCCGGCAATGGTGTTTTTTCCGAATAGGGTGGCCTGGGGGCCTCGCAGGATTTCAACTGAGCCCACATCGAGAAAAGCCGAACGGAACTGGGTACCACGCGCGAGGTAAACCCCATTGGAAAATAAGCCTACGGACTGGTCAAACCCCTGGTTTCCACCGGAGGAAATCCCCCGAATGGCAACCCTATCGGATATCTGTTGTTGGACGACATTGAAGTTGGGCACAACGGGGCTGAGCTGGCTCAAGTCGACAAAGCCTGACTTTTCGATTTTATCACCGCTTATAGCCACTATGGAAATGGGTACGTCCTGTAAGGATTCAACACGTTTTTGGGCTGTAACAACTACCTCCTCAAGGGTTAATTGCTCAGCTTGAACTGGCACAGATATGGCCGCGATAGCCAACGACAGAGCCAAAGGTTTGGGTGCTACTATAATAAAACAAATTAGTATGTGTTTAATGTGAGTTTTCAGGCAGTATAAAACAAGCGATATTGCAATGGGGTCCGTACTCGCATTTTATCGCGACTTGCTGAAAGGGTATGCTATTGCATAAACTTATGACTTTCTGGCTTTTGTCATGATCCATCATATTTAAGTCCGATAAGTGTTAATTACAGATCTTCAATCAACTATGTGTGCTGAGCATGTTACCGCCACTCAGAAAAGAGCCTAAGCAATCTCGTTCTCGTCTATTAGTCAAAGCCGTCAAGGAAGCGTGCCTGATTATATTGCGGGATGGAGGTGTCGAGAGTTTAACTATCGAGCGACTTGTCGAGGTAGCCGGTGTCGCTGTGGGCTCAATATACCAGTACTTTCCCAATATTGAGGCGGTGGTGGCAGAGGTTTATAAAGATCTTGCCAATGAACATGCAAAAGTTGATATGGAGGTTCTCACCGATCTCTCTGAGCGATCGGTTGAAGAGGTGATCGCCTATATTGTCGCTTTCCATATTGATTTCCATCGTCAGCTGCTCGCACTCAATTTTGAGTTTCACTGTAAATATCATCGCTGCTTTGATCTTCATCAGTGGATTTATGAAGTCAACAATTTGGCAGAAAACTCGACTGATATGTTGAAACATATCATTGATGATCAGTCTCCAACCACTAGTGGACTGCTTCTAAGCGATAGAGCCTTTATCATCTTGCGAATTTTGGCATCTATTATGATGGACATACTCGATGAGCGCCCAAGGATGATTCAAGAGCCCGATATTGAAGATACCCTCGTCCGCATGTGTGTGTCGGTCCTTAGGTAATCATGTCATTAAATCAGTAGATTTCTTTCCCCCTTACTCTTTTCTTTTATCGCATTTTATTGGTTTTGAGCCTTTCTAACCTGTTGAAAAATAATGATATTATTTGTGGGTTCGGGCTTTACTCGCATTCTCTTCTTGCGGGCAGTCAAGGGCTTATCAATCCATTAAGCTGTGCTTTCCCCTATTCATAAAGACCGTCAGGTCCAGCTGAGACTAGAGTTATGACTAAGCAGCATGTCCCTGTAATTATTGGTGTTGGTGAGGCCGTAGAGCATCTAACTACACCTCTGGATGGCGCGTCTTCAGCGCCAGATCTTGCTGCGTTAGCGGCAAAAAGGGCTATGGAAGATGCGGTCTCTGTTAATAAGCTGGCAACTGAAATTGATGTGCTGGTAGCGACTCGGACCTTCCCAGATTCAAATCCCATGTGGCCTATGCCCTTCGGTAATACCAACAATATGCCACGCTCAATTGCCCAGCGAATTGGTGCAAATCCGAAGCAAGCCATTTATTCCAAAGCGGGGGGGAACACGCCTCAACAGTCGGTTAATGAATGGAGTGAAAAGTTAGCCCGCGGTGAGGCTTCCATGGTGATGTTGACCGGGGCGGAAGTCATTGCTTCAACCAAGGCCGCCATGAAGGCAAAGACACCTATGAGCTGGGGAGAGCAGATT
>Ga0257120_1001177_pt1 | contig 17748 bp, 9 predicted proteins | sample SI106_10metaG_FD_190153 | JGI IMG/M metagenome (GOLD analysis project Ga0257120, IMG submission 190153) | Marine microbial communities from Saanich Inlet, British Columbia, Canada - SI106_10 | ecosystem: Environmental > Aquatic > Marine > Inlet | place: Canada: British Columbia | collected... | reverse complement strand
TTCCATTAAAAGAAATAGGGTAATTTTTAGCACTTTCTACTAAATGACTTGCCTCAAAAATAGGAAAATTAGCCGTAGAAATACTTTCTTTATGCCCTAACAAACTCCATAATTCTTCTGCAATATGGGGTGCATAAGGAGACACTAAAATTGTTAAAGGCTCTAAAATTGAACGCTTATTACATTTTAAAGTAGTTAATTCGTTTACAGCAATCATAAATGTAGAAACCGATGTATTAAAAGAGAAGTTCTCAATATCGTCTTCTACTTTTTTAATTGTTTTATGCAATGTTTTTAACTCATCTTTTGTTGGTTCTGCCTCTGAAACTTCAAACGTTTCTCCGTTAAAGTATAGTTTCCATAACTTCTTTAAGAAAGATGAAACTCCAGAAATACCAGAAGTTTTCCAAGGTTTTGCCTGTTCTAAAGGGCCTAAAAACATTTCGAATAATCGTAAACTATCTGCTCCATATTCTTCACAAATAGCATCAGGATTTACAACGTTGTATTTAGATTTAGACATTTTTTCAACTTCTCTACCAACTTTATAAACTTCGCCCTCTAAAATGAATTCGGCGTTTTTATAATCGTTGTTTAAAGCATGATTCTTAAACCCATCAGCATCTAATTCATCAGAAGAATTCACCAAAGAAACATCCGCATGTACAGCTGTTTTTGTAATCATTACTAAATCTGCAAAATTAGGATCTAAAAACTTATTATCTAGCAAGTAATTTTTCACAACAGTTTCAAATTCATCATCAGAATTAAATAAATTTTTAGAAACAATTACTGTTGGTATCTTCGCTATAACATCATCATTAGACTTTTCATCAGAACAACCACAACCATTTTTCACAAAAGCAGTAGCTTTATATACAAATGCAGAAGTTCCTAGAATCATTCCTTGATTAATCAGTTTTTTTGCAAACTCATCTACAGGCACAATTCCTTTATCGAATAAGAATTTTTGCCAAAAACGGGCATACAATAAATGTCCAGTTGCATGTTCTGAACCTCCGATATATAGATCTATTTCTTTCCAATATTCTAAAGATTCTTTACTTGCAAATGCATTAGCATTTGTAGCATCCATGTATCTATTAAAATACCAAGAACTTCCTGCCCAACCCGGCATTGTATTTAATTCTAACGGATAAACCGTTTTATTTTTTAACTTATCATTAGAAACAACTTTCTTAGCACGAGAATCCCAAGCCCATTCTGTTGCATTTCCTAATGGTGGTTTTCCATCTTCAGTTGGCAAGTATTTTTCGACTTCTGGCAATACAATTGGCAAATGTTCATCAGCAATCATTTGAGGCATTCCATCTTTATAATATACAGGGAAAGGTTCCCCCCAATAACGTTGTCTACTAAAAACAGCATCACGCAATCTATAATTTATTTTACCATAACCAAAACCACGTTTCTCCATTTCAAAAATGGCAAGTTTTAGTGCTTTTTTAGATTTTAATCCTGATAAGAAGTCAGAATTGGTAATTTTAGTTCCCTCTTTACCGGTATGTGCCGCTTCAGAAATATCTATGCCTTCAAAAATATTAGGAATCGGAATTCCAAAATGTTTTGCAAAATCATAATCACGTTGATCTCCGCAAGGAACTGCCATAACTGCTCCTGTTCCATAACTTGCCAAAACATAATCTCCGATCCAAATTTGTACTTTTTCACCAGAAAATGGATGAATTGCATAAGCTCCTGTAAACGCACCTGAAATGGTTTTTACATCTGCCATTCTATCGCGCTCAGAGCGTTTTGCTGTGGCTGTAATATAAGCTTCAACTGACTTTTTTTGTTCTTTAGTAGTTATCTTAGAAACCAACTCATGCTCTGGAGCTAACGTCATAAAACTTACTCCGTAAATTGTATCTGGTCTGGTTGTAAAGACATCAATCTTATATTTGTATGCCTTTTCAACTAAAGCGTTTTTTTTCTCAGTTTTTTCAATCGTTTTTGGAAATTGGATTGCTGAATTAATTTTAGCAACTACTTGAAGTACATCTTCTATTACTTCTTCGTTTGTAAAACGGATTATATTAAAACCTTCATTATTAAAAAATTCAGTTCTCACTGCTTCATCTTCTTTACCAGAAAATTCAACTATTATATTTTTTGTAACACATACATAATCTACCACAAAAGCACCAATTGTATACTTTTTTCTAAATTTTGATGTTCCTTTTTTATTCTTTAGTTCATCCCAAAGGGTTGTCTCTGCCTTAGATAAATTCTGACGTAATTCTTTTAAAGCTTCTAATTCTTTGTAGGTAAATTTCACCTCAGAAGATGCTTTGTCAGAACCATTATCAACATCAAAAGAAACCATTGCACCTTGAGACCTTCCAATCCAATTGGTTTGAGAATCTTTTAAAGGTTGTGGCCAATCAATTTTTTCTAATCCATCTAACAAACGTTGAGCGTATGCAGAAATTCGCATAGACCACTGCGTCATTTTTTTACGAATAACAGGATGGCTTCCTCTTTCTGAAACTCCATTTACAATTTCATCATTTGCGAGAACAGTGCCTAACGCAGGACACCAGTTTACTTCTGTATCAGATAAAAATGTTAAACGATATTTTAATAAAATTTCTTCCTGCTCCTTGTTAGAAAATGCATTCCATTCATCCGCAGAAAAAACAGTAATTTCGTCATCTGCAACTGCCTTTACAGAAGTATTTCCTTCTTTTTTAAAGATTTTAACTAACGTAGATATATCCTCAGCTTTATCTGTATCTATATTGTACCATGAATCGAAAAGTTGAATAAAAATCCACTGAGTCCATTTATAATATTCAGGACTTGACGTTCTCACTTCTCTACTCCAATCAAAAGAGAAACCGATATTATCTAATTGTCTTCTGTAAGTAGCAACGTTTTCTTCGGTTGTTTTTGCTGGATGTTGCCCTGTTTGGATTGCATATTGCTCTGCCGGTAAACCAAAAGAATCATAACCTTGAGGGTGTAAAACATTAAAACCTTTATGACGTTTATAACGCGCATAAATATCACTTGCAATATATCCTAAAGGATGTCCAACATGTAAACCCGCTCCTGAAGGGTAAGGAAACATATCTAAAACATAATATTTAGGCTTCTCAGATTCATTACTGGCTTTAAAGGTTTGGTTTTCTGCCCAAAATTTTTGCCATTTCTTTTCTATATCTAGATGATTATATTGCATTCTTTGTTCTTTTTGAAGCTGCAAATTTACGTTTATTCTTTTTAAGCATGAAACTGATTTCTTTTTAATTAATAGCATAAAAAACTTCTGAAAATTTATTTAAACTGCTTCCATTATTTGATTTTATATAAATTACACTTACAACCTTGTCAGGAATTTTATTGCTAACATGATATTAATCTGAATACATTTCTAATAATACTTAATAACAAATATTAAAGTTTTATATAAGCGAAAAGCTTACACTAGTTATCACTTTATTTTATTAGCATTTATTTTAGAGATAAATGATAGAAGAAGTATCATAAAAAAAAATTATTAAATACAAATGTTAAAAAAAAGACATAAAAAAAAAGTCGAGATTTCATTAATATGAAATCTCGACTTTACTATATAAGATTTGAAACTACTATTTCAATTTCTTCTTAACTGCTACTTCTTTATAAGGTTCAATTATATCACCCTCTTGAATATCATTAAAGTTTTTAAGTTGAAGTCCACAATCAAACCCCTTACCTACTTCTCTAACATCATCTTTAAAACGTTTTAATGACGTTAAAGTTCCGTCATGAACAACAATTCCCGCTCTAATAATTCTAATTTTAGAATCTTTAAATATTTTACCAGACATTACCATACAACCTGCAATGTTACCAACTTTAGATATTTTATAGACTTCTCTAATTTCTACATTACCACTAACTTCTTCTTTGATTTCTGGAGATAACATTCCTTCCATCGCATCTTTTAAGTCATTAATAGCTGCATAAATAATAGAATATGTTCTAATATCTACTTCTTCTCTATCTGCAATAATTCTTGCGTTTCCTTGCGGACGAACATTAAATCCAACAATAATTGCATCTGAAGCTGTTGCTAACAGCACATCACTTTCTGTAATTGCTCCAACACCTTTGTGTAAGATATTTACTTGTATTTCCTCAGTAGATAATTTCTGGAAAGAATCTGTTAATGCCTCTACAGAACCATCTACATCTCCTTTTAAGATAATATTTAATTCTTTAAAGTCTCCTAACGCAATTCTACGTCCAATTTCATCTAACGTTAATGTTTTCTGAGTTCTTACGGATTGTTCTCGTTGTAACTGAGATCTTTTTGATGCAATTTGTTTTGCTTCTCTTTCATCATCAAAAACAACAAATTTATCTCCCGCCTGAGGAGCTCCATCTAATCCTAAGATTGATACCGGCGTTGATGGCCCAGCCTCTTTTAAATGAATTCCTTGATCATCAAACATTGCTCTTACTTTACCACTGTGCTTACCTGCTAACAAGTAATCTCCAATTTTTAAAGTTCCAGCTTGAACTAATATTGTAGAAACATATCCTCTACCTTTATCTAATGACGCTTCAACAACGGCACCCACAGCCTTTTTATTAGGATTTGCTTTTAATTCTAAAATTTCAGCTTCTAGTAATACTTTTTCTAATAACTCTGGAATTCCAGTCCCTATTTTTGCGGATATATCTTGAGACTGAATGTTTCCACCCCATTCTTCAATCAACAAATTCATTTGAGATAATTGTGTTTTCACATTATCTGGATTCGCATTTGGCTTATCGATTTTATTGATAGCAAATATAATTGGAACACCGGCGGCTTGTGCATGAGAAATAGCTTCTTTTGTTTGCGGCATAATATCATCATCTGCTGCTGCCACAATAATTACTAAATCCGTTACTTGCGCACCACGCGCTCTCATTGCTGTAAAGGCTTCGTGACCAGGTGTATCTAAAAATGCTATTTTTTGATCACCAACATTTACTGAATATGCTCCAATATGTTGTGTAATACCTCCACTTTCACCTTCTATTACGTTTGCTTTTCTTATATAATCTAATAAAGATGTTTTACCATGATCTACGTGACCCATTACCGTTATAATAGGTGCACGAGTTACTAAATCTTCTGGATTATCAACAACCTCTTCTATAGATTCTTCTACTTCAGCACCAATAAACTCTACTTTATGATTGAATTCCTCAGCTACAATTACCAACGTTTCAGCATCTAAACGCTGATTCATTGTTACCATCATACCTAGGGACATACAAGCAGAAATTATGTTGGTTACAGGAACCTCCATCATTGTAGCAACTTCACTTACGGTAACAAATTCTGTTACCTTTAGTATTTTATTATCTAATGCTTGAGCTTCTAATTCTGCGTCAGAATGTTCTCTGTGTGCATCTCTTTTATTTCTACGATATTTTGCGCCTTTACCTTTTGAAGATTTTCCTTGAAGCTTCTCAAGCGTTTCTCTTACTTGCTTTTGAATTTCTGCTTCTGTTGGTTCTTCTTTTTTAACTGCTGCAGGCCTTGTCGCTCCTCTTCCTCCTCGATTAAACGGAGGTCTTCCACTACCACCTCTATTTTGTGCTGGCCTAACAGTTCTTGTTGCAGCAGAACCCGATGTCCCTGCTTTGTTTACAATTCGCTTACGTTTCTTTTTGTCTGCGTTTGCATCTTTTTTAACTTCAGTTTTCTTCTTTTTTGGTTTCTCAAATTGCTTCAAGTCAATTTTCTTACCTGTGAAGTTTGGACCATCCAGTTTTTTATACTGAGTTTTTATGGACTCAGCATTTTCTGGCTTAAGCTCTTCATCTTTTTCTTCTGCCCTTAAAGCCTCCTTTTTACTCTTAGGTTTATCCCCAACTTTAGAAACTTCTTTTTCTATTTCAGAAACAGGTTTATTCGCTTCTGTCTTTACAATTTTTGGCTTTTTAATAACCGGCACTTCAACAACAGGAGCTTCAACTACTACATTATCTTCAATAGATTTTTCTATTTTAGTTTCCTCGACTATTGAATCCTCAGGTTTTGACTCCTCTGTTTTAGCGGAATCAATAACCTTTGTAGGTTCTTCTTTTGCCTCATCAACTTTGGATGTAGATTTTTTACCGACATTATCAATATCAATTTTACCTACAGTTTTAAGTTCTAATTTATCTGCCTTGGCTTTTAAAACCTCTTCTTTCTTTAACTCTTCCGCTCTTTTCTTCTCTAACTTGGCTTCTAGTTCTATACGAATTGCTTCTTTCTCCTTGCGCTTTTCCTCTCCAACTTCTTTAGATGCTGCTTTCTTGTTAGCATCTGTTTCAAAGCCATCGAGTAGAACTTGATAAACATCACCCGTAATTTTAGTAGTAGGTCTCGCTTCTATTTCGTGACCTTTATCTGCTAAATATTCGACTGCTCTATCAAGAGAAATATTTAACTCTCTTAAAACTTTATTAAGCCTCATTGTTTTGCCTACAGACATATATTTTTTTTAACTTTATACTTGTAAAAATATAATTTTTACTTGACTTCTATACTATATTTAATCTTCAAATTCTTCCTTTAGAACTCTTTGAACATCCATAACTGTTTCTTCCTCTAAATCGGTTCTTTTCACCAACTCAGCAACACTAGTCTCTAATACACTTCTTGCAGTATCAAGACCAATCTTTTTAAATTCAGCAATAACCCAATCTTCGATTTCATCAGCAAACTCTGTTAATTCAACATCTTCCTCCTCTAAACCTTCTCTTTGAACATCTATCTCGTAGCCCGTTAACTCACTTGCTAAACGAATATTTACACCACCTCTACCAATCGCTTTAGATACTTCTTCTGGTTTTAATAGAACTTTTACACGTCCTTTTTTACCATTTTTTTCCTCTTCATACATTTCAATTTCCATTGATGTCACTTTTGCAGGACTCAATGCTCTTGAAATGAATAATTGTTCGTTTTTAGTGTAGTTAATAACATCAATATTCTCATTCCCTAACTCTCGAACAATACCATGAATTCTTGAACCTTTTACACCAACACATGCTCCAACAGGATCTATTCTATCATCATAAGAATCTACAGCTACTTTTGCTTTTTCACCTGGTATTCTTGCAACTCCTTCTACAGTAATTAAACCGTCGAAAACTTCTGGAATTTCTTGTTCGAATAGTTTATTTAAGAACAATGGGGATGTCCTAGATAGTATAATTGCAGGTTTATTACCTCTTAATTCTACTGTTTTTATAACACCTCTTACAGAATCTCCTTTTCTAAAAAAATCTGATCTAATTTGCTCACTCTTAGGTAATACAATTTCATTTCCGTCATCATCTAATAGAATAATTGCATTGTGACGAATGTGATGAACTTCTGCACTATACAACTCTCCCTCTAATTCTTTAAATTGTTTAAAGATATTTGTGCTATCGTGCTCATAAATTTTAGAAATTAAGTTCTGACGCAATGCCAAAATAGCTCTTCTTCCCAAGTCAATTAATTTCACTTCTTCAGATACATCTTCACCTATTTCAAAATCTGGTTCAATTAATCTCGCTTCTGCTAATTCTATTTCTTCATTATCATCTTCAGAAAACCCATCTGCAACAACAACTCTATTTCTCCAAATTTCTAAATCTCCCTTATCTGGGTTGATAATAATATCAAAATTATCATCAGACCCAAACTTTCGTTTTAAAGTAGCTCTAAAAACCTCTTCTAAAATAGACATCAAAGTTACTCTGTCTATACTTTTATTGTCCTTAAACTCTGAAAACGAATCAATTAACGCTATATTCTCCATTACATTATTTACTTAAAATACAATCTTCACTTTTGCCTCTATAATATCTTTATAAGCTATCGTTGCTACTTTGCTTACAGTAACTTTTCCTTTACCAATTAGTTTTGGTTCTCTTGCTTTCCAATTTAAAACAATTTTATCTTCATCTACTTCCACTAAAGTACCCTCAAAATCTTCTATCGAAGTTTTCACTTTAAGTATTCTGTTGATGTTTTTTACATATTGTCTTTTTACTTTTAATGGATGTGAAATATCAGGCGTAGAAACTTCTAATGAAAAATCTTCTTCTTCTCTATCAAAATTATCATTTACACTTCTACTAATTCTAATACACTCACTTAATGGAGCACCATTATCACCATCTACTGTAATGTGAATTTTATTGTTTTCTGATATAACAAGATCTATCAAATACAATGATTCATTTAGAGACAATGCTTCGTTTACTACATTTTTTACCTTTGTCTGGTCCATTTTTAACCTTAAAATAAAGTATAAAAAGAGGGGACTCTTAGTCCCCTTCCTTCTTCATTTACTATAAATTTCGGTGCAAATATACTAAATATTTGGGATTTACCAAACTAAGTTTAATTCAAATTTTATTCGAAAATCCACTAAACTTGTATTTAGTTAATATTTTTTTTATAATATTTATGCAATATTAGTTACTATAGAGTTCAAAAAATTATCTGAATAATTATAAAACAGAAAAGCAAAAATTACGTGTAAACAAATTCAATCACTAATTATTTTTTATTATCATAATTATAATACTAGAAGTAAATTTTATATTACAAAAGATAATCAGTATTGATAAAATTAGAAGCTTTTTTTTCTAATAATTCTTCTAAAATTGCATTGTTATAAGATGTATCTTTAGATGCCACAAATGTTCTAATAGAAAAAGAACGTAACGCATCATGAACACTTAAAGTTGCAACTGCAGAATCTTTTCTTCCTGTAAAAGGATACACATCTGGCCCACGCTGCGCTGCGCTATTTAAGTTTACCCTACAAACTAAATTTACTAAAGCATCAATTAATGGAGCTAACGTTTTTACCTCGCTGCCAAAAACACTAACCTGTTGTCCGTAATTAGATTCTGCCATATCGTCTAGAGGTTCTTGAATATTTTTAAAAGAAACAATAGGAGTTACAGGTCCAAATTGCTCTTCTTTAAAAACCCTCATATCTTTTGATACTGGATATAAAACTGATGGAAAAATATAATTATCTGAAGTCTCACCACCTTTTTCATTAATCACTTTTGCACCTTTTGCTATTGCATCATCTATTAACTCTTGAATATATGCCGGTTTACCTGGTTCTGGCAAAGGCGTTAACTTCACATCACTCTCCCAAGGGTTACCAAATTTTAAACCATCTACTCTTTCTGCAAATCGTTTGTTAAATTTATCTACAATATGCTCATGAACATAAATGATTTTTAAAGCTGTACAACGCTGTCCATTAAAAGAAGTTGCTCCAGAAATACATTCATCTATTGCCAAATCTAAATCTGCGTCTGGCAATACTATTGCAGGGTTTTTAGCTTCTAAACCTAAAACCAAACGTAATCTATTTTTAAAAGGATGATTAGCTTGAATTGCATTTGCAGACTTACTATTACCTATTAAAGCCAACACATCTACTTTACCTGTTTTCATAATAGGAGTTGCTAAAACACGACCTCTACCATAAATTACATTCACTACACCTTCTGGAAAACTGTTTTGAAAAGCTTCTAATAATGGTGATAATAATAAAACTCCATGTTTTGCTGGTTTAAACACAGCTGTATTCCCCATAATTAATGCAGGAATCAACAATGCAAATGTTTCATTTAAAGGATAGTTATAAGGTCCTAAACACAAAACTACACCTAAAGGCCCACGTCTAATATGCGCATAAACTCCACTATTTTTTTCGAACTTAGCAGAATCCCTATCCATTTGCTTGTAATCCTCAATAGTATCGTAAATATAATCTATAGTTCTATCAAACTCTTTTTCAGAATCTAGTAATGATTTTCCAATCTCCCACATTAATAATTTTACAACCTCATCCCGCTTGGCTTTCATTTGCTCAGCAAACTCTTCCATACATTCAATTCTATCAACAACCCTCATTGTTGGCCACAAACCCTGTCCCTTATCATAAGCTCTATAAGCAGAATTTAAAGCATTTAACGCTTCTATTTCTCCTAACTCAGGCACAGTTCCTAATAAAGTTGGTTTATATTCTTTTGTAGATGAAATTGTAGAATAAACCTCTGTAACATCGCCTTTCCATTCTTTTAATTCACCACTGATTAAATATGTTTTTTGATGTAAAAGTGAAGTAATTTTATATTGTTCTGGAATTTCTTTAAATTGTTTTTTCATAAAATGTTGATAAAATTAAAGTTCTATAAACTAAAATTTAATTAATTTTTAAAACTAATAAATCAAAATTAATGAAAAATAACAGTTAATTACCTCTATTCTAGAATTTAAATAGCCATTTATTAACGAAAAGGATTTCGAATTATCCCTGTTTCTTCTTAAAAAAAAGGGGTGATAATTATACCAAAAACTGAAACAGATCTGGTTTATCATTTAGATAGTCGCCAAAGAAGTTACTTTCTTTCATTCTTTTAATTAATGGCTGTAAATCTTCAGAAGATTTTAATTGTAACCCAACAACAGCAGATCCATTTGCTCTGTTATTTTTTTTTGTATATTCAAAATGAGTAATATCATCATTCGGACCTAAAATCTCTACCACAAACTCTTTTAAAGCCCCTGCCCTTTGAGGAAACTTTACGATAAAATAATGTTTTAAGTTCGCAAATAACAGAGCACGTTCTTTAATTTCTGCCGTTCTTGTAATATCATTATTACTACCACTAACAACACAAACCACATTCTTTCCTTTTATTTCTTTAGAAAAAATATCTAAAGCAGCAATGCTGAGAGCACCTGCAGGTTCAACCACAATTGCATCTTTATTATAAAGATCTAAAATTGTTTGACAAACCTTACCCTCTGGCACAGTAATTACCTCTGTTAAGTTTTGCCTACAAATAGCAAAATTTAAATCACCTACTTTTTTAACAGCTGCTCCATCTACAAAGGGATCAATTTGATCTAAAACTATATTTTTCTGATTTCTGATAGAAGTCAACATGGATGGAGCTCCTTCTGGCTCAACACCTATTATTTTAGTTTCTGGTGACAAATATTTAAAAACAGAAGATAGCCCTGCCGATAAACCACCTCCTCCCACAGGAACAAAAACATAATCTATTTTTTTATCTGTCTGACTCAGTATTTCTAAACCAACTGTTGCCTGTCCCTCAATTACTTTTTGGTCATTAAAAGGATGAATAAATATTTTATTTTTAGCATCACATTCTAATTTTGCTGCATTAAAAGCATCATCAAAAGTATCGCCTTCAAGAACAATATTTATAAAATCTTCACCAAACATTTTTACTTGGTTAATTTTTTGGTTTGGAGTTGGAGACGGCATAAAAATAGTACCCTTTATTTGTAATAACTTACAAGATAATGCTACTCCTTGCGCATGATTTCCCGCACTAGCACAAACAATTCCTAGTTTCTTTTCGACATCATTTAAAGAAGACATTTTATTATAAGCACCTCTAATTTTATATGAGCGAACAACCTGTAAATCCTCTCTTTTAAACAAAATTGTTGCATCTAACTCTTTAGACATATTAAAATTTTTACCTAACGGAGTTTCAAAAGCAACTCCGCTTAAGTTCTTTAAGGCAGATTTTATACTATCTAAACTCGGATAATAAATTTGTTCTGTTTGCATGGGTCGAATATAAAAAGAAAACCTGTCAGATTTGGAGATCTGACAGGTTTTTATAATAATAACAATATTATTTATGCAGTTTTTACAACTTGCATTGCTGTCATAGAAGCTCTTAATTTTTCTCCTACTTTTTCCACTGGATGATTTCTAATAATTGAGTTAATTCTAATTAACTCTTGATTATCAACTCCATTTTCTGAACCAAATGGTTTACCTATAACGTTTGTAGAAACTGTTTTCATAAAATCTGTTAACAATGGCTTACAAGCATGATCAAATAAATAACAGCCATATTCTGCAGTATCAGAAATTACACGGTTCATTTCCGCTAATTTCATTCTTGCAATTGTATTTGCAATTAATGGAGTTTCATGCAGAGACTCATAATATGCAGAAGCATCAATAATTCCAGATTCTGTCATTGCCTCAAAAGCTAATTCAACACCAGCTCTCACAAAAGCAACTAATAAAGTTCCGTGATCAAAGTATTCTTGTTCTGGAATTTCTTGATCAGTAACTTTTTGCTTTTCAAATGCAGTTTCTCCAGTTGCAGCTCTCCAAGATAATAAATTTTTATCATCATTAGCCCAATCTTCCATCATTGTTCGAGAAAAATGACCAGTCATAATATCATCCATATGCTTTTGAAACAATGGACGCATTATATCTTTTAATTCTTCCGATATCCTAAAAGCTTCAACCTTAGCTGGATTTGACAATCTATCCATCATATTAGTGATACCTCCATGCTTTAGAGCTTCAGTTACAGTTTCCCAACCATACTGAATTAATTTAGCTGCATAACCAGGTTCAATGCCTTCCTCAACCATTTTATCAAAAGATAAAATTGCTCCTGTCTGCAACAAACCACATAAAATAGTTTGCTCTCCCATTAAATCAGATTTAACTTCAGCAACAAAAGAAGATTGTAAAACTCCTGCTTTATGTCCTCCAGTTCCCACTGCATAAGCTTTCGCTTCTGCCCAACCTTTTCCTTCTGGATCATTTTCTGGGTGAACTGCAATTAACGTTGGCACTCCAAATCCTCTTTTATATTCTTCCCTAACTTCAGATCCTGGAGACTTTGGTGCCACCATGATTACAGTTAAATCTTTACGAACTTGCATACCTTCCTCCACGATATTAAAACCATGTGAGTAAGACAAAGTAGCTCCATTTTTCATTAACGGCATTACCGCTTTTACAACATTTGTATGTTGCTTATCTGGAGTTAAATTAATTACTAAATCTGCACTTGGCAACATTTCTTCATAGGAACCAACGTTGAAGTTATTTGATGAAGCATTGATATAAGACTGTCTCTTTTGCTCAATAGCAGCCTCTCTTAAAGTATAAGAAATATCTAAACCAGATTCTCTCATATTTAAACCTTGGTTTAAACCTTGTGCACCACAACCTACAATAACAATTTTCTTCCCTTTCAATGCATCAACTCCATCTTCAAATTCTGAAGACTCCATAAAACGACATTTTCCTAATTGCTCTAATTTTTCTCTTAATGTTAATGTGTTAAAATAATTTGACATTTTTATTTATTTAGTTGTTGTATGTTTCTAATAATGTTGAAATTTTCATTTCTTCTTTTGTTACTGAAATTAGGCCTGATCTCGTATATTGCATAATACCAAAAGCACTTAATTTATCATATAACGCCACTACTTCTTCTTTTCTTCCTGATTTTTCAAGAACAAAGAAATCTTTGTTTACAGTAACAATTCTTGCGTAACTTTCCTTAATTATATTCTGAATTTGAGGTTCTTCAAACAACAATTCGGATTTAATTTTAAACAAACCTGATATTTGATAAATAATTTCATCGAGATCATGGTAGTAAGCCTTAATTACCTCTACTTGTTTCTCTATCTGACCGATAATTTTTTTTACATTATCTTCTGTCATATTTACTACAAATATAAATTTAGAAACACCTTCAATTTCTGACGGAGAAATATTTAAACTTTCTATATTTATATGTCTACGTTGGAATATTGCTGAAATTCTATTTAGCAAACCAATATTATTTTCAGAGTAAATAGATACTGTATATAATTTTTTTTCTGAACTCATTTTATTCTAGTCTTATATCTGAAACACTCGCTCCTGTTGGAATCATTGGAAAAACATTTCCTTCTTTTTCTACACAAACCTCTAAAAAGTAAGCCTCTTTACTTGCCATCATTTCGGCAACGGCATCTGCCAACTCTTCCCTTTTAGTAACTTTCTTAGCCTTTATATAATAACCCTCTGCGATTGCAACAAAATTTGGGTTTATCATTTCTGTTGATGCATAACGTCTGTCAAAAAACAATTCCTGCCATTGGCGCACCATTCCTAGAAAGTCGTTATTCAAAACCACCACTTTTACGGCTGCCTTTTGCTGAAAAATAGTTCCTAATTCTTGAATTGTCATTTGGTAACCGCCATCACCAGAAATAGAAACAACTTCTCTTTCGGGAGCAGCCATTTTAGCTCCAATTGCTGCTGGTAAACCAAACCCCATTGTACCTAAACCTCCTGAGGTGATATTACTTTTAGTTTTATTGAACTCAGCATATCTACAAGCAATCATTTGGTGTTGACCAACATCAGTTACAATTGCGGCATTTCCTTTACTCTGAATGTTGATTTCTTTTAAAACCTCAGCCATTCTAATTCCTTCTGTTGAAGGATACAAATCATGTTTAATTACTTTATCATACTCAATAGCATATAAGTCTGTAAATTTCTGACACCAATCTGAATGAGTATTTTCATTTAACAAAGGCAACAATAACTCTAAGCTTGCTTTTGCATCACCTAAAACTGCTACATCTGTTTTTACATTTTTATCTATTTCTGCCGGATCAATTTCAAAGTGAATTACCTTGGCTTGCTTTGCATACGTCGACAATGTACCAGTAACACGATCATCAAAACGCATACCTATAGCTATTAAAACATCACATTCGTTTGTTAATTTGTTTGGAGCATAGTTTCCATGCATTCCAACCATACCCACATTTAAAGGATGTGATGTAGGTACCGCAGAAGCTCCTAAAATTGTCCAAGCAGCTGGAATACCAGATTTTTCTATTACAGCTTTAAACACTTCCTCCGCCTGACTTAATATGACCCCCTGACCCCAAACGATTAATGGTTTTTGGGCAGAATTTATTAATTTTGCAGCAGCTTCTAATGAAGCTATATCTGTTTTGGGTATTGGATTGTAACTCCTTACTTTGGTACATTTTTCATAAGAAAAATCCAATTTTTCTAATTGCGCATCTTTTGTTACATCAACCAAAACAGGTCCTGGTCTTCCACTTCTTGCTATGAAAAAGGCTTTTGCCATTACAGCAGGAATATCTTCCGCTTTTGTTACTTGACAATTCCATTTTGTAACCGGTGTTGAAATACCAACAATATCTGTTTCCTGAAAGGCATCACTCCCTAATAAATGAGAAAAAACCTGTCCTGTAATACAAACCATTGGTGTAGAGTCTATTTGTGCATCTGCAATACCAGTAATAAGATTTGTTGCACCTGGACCAGATGTAGCAATTGCCACACCAACTTTACCCGAAATTCTTGCATAACCCTGTGCAGAGTGCGTTGCACCTTGCTCATGACGCGATAAAACATGATGAATTTTATCCTGATACTTAAACAACTCATCATATACTGGCATAATCGCTCCCCCAGGATATCCGTATATTATTTCTGTTCCTTCTTCAATTAAACATCTTACAATTGCTTCGCTTCCAGAAATTGTTTCTGTAACTTTTGTTGAAGTTTCTTTATTTGTTATGGTTTGTGTTGCCATATTATTGTATGTTTAGATTTCTACTTACGTAAAATTGATCTTCTTTTATTACTCGTCCGTTATACAGCCTTTAGATGCTGATGCCACCATTTTAGAATACTTATATAATATTCCTTTTTTATGCTTTAATGCTGGGGCAACCCATTTAGTTTTTCTTTCTGCAATTTCTTCATCAGAAATTAAAACATTAATAGAATTATCTTCTGCACTAATTCTAATTATATCTCCAGTTTCTAGAATTCCAATTGTCCCTCCTGTTTGCGCCTCTGGTGTAATATGCCCAACCACAAAACCATGAGTACCTCCGGAAAAACGACCATCTGTAATTAAAGCTACAGATTTCCCTAAGCCTGCACCCATAATTAATGATGTTGGTTTTAACATTTCTGGCATCCCTGGACCACCTTTTGGACCAACACATCGAATCACAACTACGTCTCCCCTTTCTACATCTCCATTAATGATACCTCTGTTGGCAGCTTGCTCTCCATCATAAACGACTGCTTTTCCTTCAAAAAATAATCCTTCATTTCCAGAAATCTTTGCAACGGCTCCTTCTGACGCCAAGTTTCCATACAAAATCTGCAGGTTTCCCGATGACTTCAATGCTTTATCATCTGGAAAAATCACATCTTGATCATCAAACTCCATTGGTTCCACATCAGCTAAATTTTCCGCTAGTGTTTTCCCTGTAACAGTCATACAATCTCCATGCAAATACCCGCTTTCTAATAAATATTTCATAATTGCAGGCGTACCACCAATTCCATGAACATCTTCCATTAAGTATTTTCCTGATGGTTTTAAATCAGCAATTAAAGGTGTTCTATCGCTTACTCTTTGAAAGTCTTCTAATGTAAAGTTAATATCTGCAGCATGTGCAATTGCTAAAAAATGTAACACAGCATTTGTAGAACCACCTAGAGCATTAACTATTGTAATTGCATTTTCTAACGATCTCTTAGTTATTATATCTAAAGGTTTTAAATCTAACTCTAAAAGGTTTTTAATTGCAGCAGCAGTTCTTTCTGCTTCAGTTAATTTATTGGGGTTTTCTGCTGGTATTGATGAGTTATATGGCAAAGCAAAACCCATACATTCTATTGCAGAGGCCATTGTATTTGCCGTGTACATACCACCACATGCTCCCGCTCCTGGGATTGCTCTTTTTATAACCTCTCTATACTCCTCTTCATCAATTTCTCCAGCCATTTTTTGCCCCAAAGCTTCAAAGGCAGATACAATATTTAATTTTTTTCCCTTGTAATTTCCAGAAGCAATAGTACCTCCATACATCATAATTGATGGACGATTCAAACGCAACATTGCGATCACTGCGCCTGGCATATTTTTATCACAACCAACTACAGAAACTAATGCATCATAGCTCTGAGCATTCATCACCGTTTCAATTGAATCTGCAATAATATCTCTAGACGCTAATGAATAGTTCATACCAGAAGTCCCCATAGAAATACCATCTGAAACTCCAATTGTATTAAACCCTAAACCGACTAAACCAGCAATATTACTCTCAACCTTGACTTCTGCAGCCAAATTGTTCAAATGCATATTACATGGGTTACCATCATAACCAGTACTCGCAATTCCTATTTGCGCTTTTTGCATATCTTCATCAGTTAAACCAACTGCGTACAACATTGCTTGTGATGCAGGCTGAGATTCATCTTGTGTTAATCTGCTACTGTGTTTGTTTAGTTTCATTGTTATTTTCTTCAATTTGATGTCTAAATTACCATATTTCTCTATTTTCACTTAAAATAATTGAATGTGATACTTTAAATTCATGCGTTACAAAAAAAACACAAAACACTGACTTACAATAACATAACACCAATCAATTATGATATTCAATCCCCGAAATAAATTCATAAAAAAACTTTGTTTTCAAAACAAGTCTTATATAAAAAATACTAGAAACATATGTTGATAATTATATAGCAGTTAGGATAACTCAGAAAATAGAAATGATATTTATTTTACCGCTTTAACATTGAGAATTTTTATTGAAAAATAAAATATTCTTTTCTTTAATGAGAAAAGATAAAGAAATTCGTTTATCTTAAATTAGATGGCGTGTTTGAACTCATATTTCCTTTTTCAGCAAAAAAAGTAAATTATGAAATTAAAAGATAGCTTTTGAAAAGTATTATAACTTTGTTTCGTCAGAAATGATAGTTTATTCTTTTTCTGTAAAAAATTGAAGATAAGTTTAAATAATGGTGCTTTGCCCCATGTAAATATTTTGAAAATTTAGATTACTATCCTCTTGAT
>Ga0257120_1001175_pt1 | contig 17754 bp, 14 predicted proteins | sample SI106_10metaG_FD_190153 | JGI IMG/M metagenome (GOLD analysis project Ga0257120, IMG submission 190153) | Marine microbial communities from Saanich Inlet, British Columbia, Canada - SI106_10 | ecosystem: Environmental > Aquatic > Marine > Inlet | place: Canada: British Columbia | collected... | reverse complement strand
TGGCAATGAATTTAATGGAGGTCGTTCGTTCGTACGAACTGGCACCAGAGGGTACCATCGGTATTTGTGGTGGAATGGCAATGTGTGCCTCTTGTCAGTGTTATATCAAATCAGATCACGAGTTGCCCGAAATATCTGAGAGTGAAGACGCAATGTTGGCAGAAGCATTTTATGTCGAAGACAATAGCCGATTGGCATGTCAGATTCAAATGACAGCTGACCTTAATAATTTAGAAATTGAATTAGCACCCGAATATTAAATTGCATATAAATAAAACTACATCCTCAGCAGTAACGATAAATTATAACATGTGTCTTAGAGATGTGGTAGAGAGGTTTACAAAAGAATTAGTGAATTGCTTGTTTGATTCTGGTTATCAAGAGATTCACCCTACAGATACAAAGCAACTTTTTGTAAAGATTTTAAAGAAGTTAGACATTCAAGATGAAGATCATTTGTGGAATACTTTTGAAAATTCCTTTCAAGAAATCAGGGCGAAATTAGATTTAGACGCTTTAGCTGCCTTTGAGAATGATCCTGCAGCAAAAAGTATCGAAGAAATTTACTTGGCATACCCTGGCTTTTATGCCATAGCAGTCTATCGATTGAGTAATTTTTTACTCAAATTGGACTTGCCAACTTTGCCACGAATGATGAGTGAATATGCTCACAGTGCTACTGGAACAGACATTCATCCTGGGGCAGAAATTGGCCATTCCTTTTTTATAGATCACGCTACAGGAATTGTGATTGGAGAAACCACTATCATCAAAAATAATGTTTCTATTTATCAGGGAGTCACTTTAGGAGGTTTGCAAGTGCACAAACGATTGGCAAAAACAAAAAGACATCCTACCATAGAGAGCCATGTAGTGATTTATGCAAATGCCACTATTTTGGGAGGAAATGTTGTTATTGGTGCGCACTCTGTTATTGGTGCAAATGTATGTGTTACCGAATCGATTCCACCAAATTCACTGGTAACGGTACAATCAGAAAATCAAATTTCTCAAAGAAAATAATCAGATGAAAACAAGAAGCATCATCGATTTTGTAGGAAATACTCCTCTGGTAGAATCAAAAAACATCGTTCAAAAAGACGGAGTAAGATTGTTTTTGAAATTGGAAGGACACAACCCAGGAGGTAGCGTAAAAGATAGAGCTGCTTACAATATGATTTCTGAAGCGCTCAAAAGAAAAGACATTCAGAAAGGAGATACTTTAATTGAGGCTACCAGTGGAAATACAGGAATAGCCTTGGCATTAATGGCAAAGGTATTAGGGGTGAATATGGTCTTGGTTTTATCTGAAAATTCTACAATTGAAAGGGTGAAGACTATGAGGGCATATGGCGCAGAAGTCTTTTTGACTCCTAAAGAATTGGGCGTAGAAGGTGCGATTGATTTTGCACGCAATTTAAAAAAAGAAAAGGGCTATTTTCAACTCAATCAGTTTGACAATCCAGACAATGCCAATGCGCATTATAAAACCACAGGACCCGAAATATGGAGAGATACCGAAGGGGAGATTACCCACTTTGTTTCTGCCATGGGAACCACTGGAACCATTATGGGAGTTTCGGCTTATTTAAAAGAGCAAAATCCACAGATTACCATTGTTGGAGCTCAGCCCAATGAAGGATCAAGCATCCCTGGGATTAGAAAATGGTCAGATGAATATTTGCCTGCAATATTTGATAAAAAAAGAGTCGATACAACGGTAGAAGTTAGTCAAGAACAGGCTACCATCATGGCGCGAAGACTGGCAAAAGAAGAAGGTGTATTTGCTGGAATGAGCAGTGGAGGTTCTGTGCATGTTGCGGTTGAATTAGCAAAAAAACTTCAAAAAGGAATCATTGTTGCCATCATTTGTGATCGAGGAGATCGCTATTTATCATCTACTCTTTTTGAAGGGGAATAATCTTTAAAAAAGGTTTTAAAAGTAAAAAATATTGCGTTAATTTGCAGCCTAGTTCATTACTTAATACAATGTTATCAAGAAAGGTGGAGGGATTAGACCCGCTGAAACCTTAGCAACCCTTAGTGAAAACAAAGAAGGTGCTAAATTCTACTTTTATTTTGAATCTATATTCAAGGTTAAAGAGAGATAACGGAAAGAATTTTTCTTCTTTTCCTGATAACATTTTACTACAAAAATCAGGAATGTCAGACATTTATAAAGAAATACAAAAAAGAATCCTTGTGCTCGATGGTGCCATGGGAACCATGTTGCAACAATACCATTTTACCGAAGAAGATTTTAGAGGAGAACGCTTTAAAGACTATCCAACTCCCTTGCAAGGAAATAACGATTTGCTATCATTAACACAGCCCAAAGCGATTGAAGACATTCATGCAAAATATTTTGCAGCAGGAGCCGACATCGTGGAAACCAATACCTTTTCGGGAACAACCATTGCGATGGCAGATTATCAGATGGAAAATTTGGTGTATGAATTGAATTATCAATCTGCAGTTATTGCTAAAAAAGTGGCACAAACCTTTACTGAAAAAGAACCTCACAAACCACGATTTGTAGCTGGAGCCATTGGACCTACTAACAGAACTGCAAGTTTGTCTCCCGATGTCAATCGACCAGAGTACAGAGCCATTACTTTTAATGAATTGCGTATTGCATATAAGCAACAAGTTGAAGCCTTGATTGACGGTGGAGTTGACGTATTGTTGGTAGAGACTATTTTTGACACTCTTAATGCCAAAGCAGCGTTGTTTGCGATTGAGGAAGTAAAAGAAGAACGAAATATAGAAATTCCAATCATGGTTTCTGGAACTATTACGGATGCTTCGGGAAGAACACTTTCTGGGCAAACTGTAGAAGCTTTTCTAACTTCAGTATCACACATACCACTATTCTCTATTGGATTTAATTGTGCGCTAGGAGCACAACAATTACAGCCTTATTTAAGTAGGTTGTCTCGGGAAACTGATTTTTATACATCGGCGCATCCAAATGCTGGACTGCCCAATGCTTTTGGTGAATATGATGAGACCCCTGAACAAATGAAAGATTTTATAGAAAGTTACTTAAAAGACAATTTGATCAATATTATAGGAGGGTGCTGCGGTACAAGTCCAGAACATATCAAGGCTATTGCAGATGTAGTGGTTCATTATCAACCTCGGAAAGTTGAAATTTCAAAATAACCCTGAAAGGGTTAAAACACAAGAAGTAAGTATGATGCTAGAAATGGACATTTTACAGTTAAAAAAAAATAGTAAACGGATTTATTAATTAGGATAAAAAAGTATGATTGATAAAACGATTTCCAATCAAAAACCATCATCCATCAACTCTCAAGCAAATATAGTTAACGATAGATGTCTAAGCTTGTCTGGTTTAGAACCTTTAGTAATTACTGCTAAAAGTAATTTTGTAAATATTGGTGAACGTACCAACGTTACAGGGTCGCGTAAGTTTCTTCGATTGATTAAAGAAGAAAAATATGAAGAGGCCTTAGCGATTGCGAGAGATCAGGTAGAAGGAGGTGCACAAATTTTAGACATCAATATGGATGAGGGAATGTTAGACGGCGTATATGCCATGACTACCTTTCTAAACCTCATTGCTTCTGAGCCAGACATCTCAAGAATTCCATTGATGATTGACAGTTCTAAATGGGAAATTATTGAAGCAGGACTGCAAGTAGCTCAAGGGAAGTGCGTTGTAAATTCTATCAGTTTAAAGGAGGGAGAAGCTGAATTTATTCGGCAAGCAAAACTTGTAAAGCGCTATGGAGCTGCCGTTATTGTGATGGCTTTTGACGAAACCGGACAAGCCGATAATTATCAGCGACGTATCGAAATTTGTGAACGCTCGTATCGAATATTGGTAGATACTGTTGAGTTCAAACCTCAAGACATCATTTTCGATCCCAATATTTTTCCTGTAGCAACAGGAATGGAAGAGCATCGTAAAAATGCGGTAGATTTTTTTAAAGCTACTCAATGGATTCGTGAAAATTTGCCTTATGCAAATGTTTCAGGAGGTGTGAGTAATGTTTCCTTTTCTTTTCGTGGAAACAATACGGTACGAGAAGCTATGCACTCTGCGTTTTTATACCATGCCATTCAGCACGGAATGAACATGGGGATTGTAAATCCGACGTTGTTAGAAATTTACGATCAAATTCCGAAAGATTTATTAGAGGCTGTTGAGGATGTTTTATTAGACAGAAAGGAAGATGCGACAGAGCGTTTGCTTGATATGGCTGAGAGTGTGAAAGGAACCAAAAAAGAAAGTGAAGCCAAGGTTTTAGAATGGAGAAACTTCCCCTTACAAGAACGAATTACCCATAGTTTGGTCAAAGGAATTGACACTTTTATTTTGGAGGATATTGAGCTCGCTAGACAAAAATCGGCAAAGCCTATTGAAGTGATTGAGGGGGATTTAATGATTGGGATGAATGTTGTTGGAGATCTTTTTGGGAGCGGGAAAATGTTTTTGCCTCAAGTAGTCAAATCGGCACGAGTCATGAAAAAAGCGGTTGCGTATTTGCAGCCTTTTATTGAAGCAGAAAAAGAAGGCAAACAGGAATTTGCTGGAAAAATATTAATGGCAACTGTAAAAGGAGATGTGCATGATATTGGAAAAAATATTGTTTCAGTAGTTTTGGGATGTAATAACTATGAGATCATCGACTTAGGAGTGATGGTGCCACCAGAAAAAATTATTGAAATTGCTAAAAAAGAAAATGTAGATGCAATTGGATTGAGCGGACTGATTACCCCTTCTTTAGATGAAATGGTGTATTTGGCTAAGGAAATGGAAAAAAACGATTTTTCTGTTCCTTTACTTATTGGAGGAGCTACTACCTCTAAAGCACATACTTCAGTAAAAATTGCTCCCAATTATTCTAATGCTGTAGTACATGTAAACGATGCTTCAAGAGCTGTTACTGTAGTAGGGAATTTATTAAAAGAAGACAGTCGTATTTATAAAGATCAGATCCGAGAAGAGTATGATCTTTTTCGTGAAAAGTTTTTAAATCGATCTAAATCTAAAGAATACGTTTCTTTGGAGGAAGCCCGAAAACGAAAATTCAAAATCGATTGGGAAGTGGCAACAATTACAAAGCCTAATCAATTAGGCATTCAGGAACTTCAAGATTTTGACATTACCTTATTGGAAGAGTTTATCGATTGGAGTCCGTTTTTTAGAAGCTGGGACTTGCATGGAAAATATCCAGAAATTTTAACTGACCAGGTGGTTGGAAAACAAGCCACAGAATTGTTTGCAGATGCACAAATTTTGTTGCAAAAGGTTTTTGCAGAAAAACTATTAAAAGCAAAAGCAGTGTTTGGGTTGTTTCCAGCAAACAGCATTCAGGATGACGATATTGAAGTTACAAAAATAGTGGGAGAAGCAACTGAACTTGCAACTGCACAAAAAGAAGATGCCTACCAGTTTCTTTCGTTGCGCCAGCAATTAAAGAAAAGGGAAGGAGTGCCTTCTTTTGCTTTGGCCGATTTTATAGCGCCCAAAGAAACTGGTATTCAAGATTATATAGGTGCTTTTTGTGTATCTACAGGTTTTGGAACCAAAGCTCTAGCAGAATCATTTGAAGCAGATAATGACGACTACAATTCTATTATGATCAAAGCATTGGCAGATCGTTTGGCAGAAGCTTTTGCAGAATATTTGCACAAGGAAGTGAGAACCACCCATTGGGGCTATGCTTCGGATGAACAGCTGACCAACAATGAGTTGATTAAAGAAGGATATAAAGGGATTCGTCCAGCACCCGGTTATCCCGCTTGTCCAGATCATTTAGAAAAAAATACGATTTGGAAACTTTTGGATGTATCGGAGCGAATTGGTGTCGAATTGACCGAAAGTTTGGCAATGTGGCCAGCGGCAAGTGTTTCTGGGTATTATTTTGGGAATGAAAAAGCCAAGTATTTTGGATTGGGGAAAATAACAGAAGACCAAGTAAATGATTACGCAAAACGAAAAGGGATTTCTAGTGAGGAAGCCCATAAGTGGTTGCATCCTAATTTGGCAGAATAGTCTGCGTTAGCGATTGCAGTGGCATCCTTTTACGTTGGTTCGAGTTCGCGAAGCGAATTGAGAGATCTGCGTAAAAGATAGAACGAAAAGCGCAACCCTTGGGGAACGCCAAAAAAATAAAAAAATAGAAATTTAAAGAAGTTTCAGAGATGAAAGTTACAGAACACATTGAACAAGCAAAGGGGAAAACATTATTTTCTTTTGAAATTATTCCACCTAAAAAAGGGAAAAGTATTCAGGAATTATACAATAATATAGATCCTTTAATGGAGTTTAAACCACCCTTTATTGATGTAACTACTTCTCGAGAGGAGTACCTATATGTTAAAAAAGAAGGCCTGTTGGAGCAAAAAATAACAAGAATGCGCCCAGGAACTTTGGGGATTTGCGCTGCGTTAAAACATAAATATCAAACCGATACCGTGCCTCATGTGTTGTGTGGAGGGTTTACCAAAGAAGAAACCGAATATTTGTTGGTAGACTGCCAGTATCTGGGAATTGATAATGTGATGGCCTTGCGAGGAGATACGATGAGTCATCAGAAGTATTTTGAAGCCACTCAAGGCGGGCATTTGTATGCCAAAGATTTGGTTGCACAGATTCACGATTTAAATACTGGAAAATATTTGCACGATGTGTTGGAAGTAGATCATAAAGCAAATTTTTGTATTGGTGTTGCGGGGTATCCAGAAAAACATCTCGAAGCTCCTTCGTTACAATCTGATTTGAAACGACTCAAAGAAAAGGTAGATGCAGGTGCAGATTATATTGTAACTCAAATGTTTTTTGACAATCAAAAGTATTTTGAATTTGTTGCTGCAGCTAAAGATGCTGGGATTCATGTACCTATTATTCCAGGAATAAAACCAATTGCCGTTCACAAACATTTGCAGTTATTGCCACAGGTCTTTAAAATTGACTTGCCCGAGGCATTAATTACTGCAGTAGAAAGCTGTAAAGACAATGCACAAGTGCGAGAAGTAGGTGTAGAGTGGGCCATTGAGCAGTCTAAAGAATTGCTGCAAGCTGGTGTGCCTGTATTGCACTATTATTCGATGGGAAAATCTTCGAATATTAAAAAAATAGCTACTGAACTCTTTTAAATTAAGAAGGAGAAGAGAGAGGATAAAGAGCGTTGATAGACTAATAATCAAAAGTAATTTTACAATGCGGTTAGTGCTAAAATATTTACTTACTTTTGTAAAAGAATAAACGGAAATAATAATTTAAAATAAATATTATGGCATTAGAAATTACAGATGCAAATTTTGAAGAAATTGTATTAAAATCAGATAAGCCAGTATTGGTTGATTTTTGGGCAGCATGGTGTGGACCTTGTAGAATGGTTGGACCTATTGTTGATGAAATTCATGCAGAATACGAAGGAAAAGCCATCGTAGGAAAAGTAGATGTAGATGCAAATCAAGAGTTTGCTGCTAAATACGGAGTGCGTAACATCCCAACTGTTTTGGTATTTAAAAACGGAGAAATTGTTGATAAACAAGTAGGTGTAGCACCAAAAAACGTGTATACAGGTAAAATTGATGCTGCTTTATAAGAGGATCTTACTTTCTTAAAATATCAAAAAGGTTTGGCTAAGGTCAAACCTTTTTTTATTTTTAAGACTTCAACAAACCTTTTACTTATGAAACGGTATTTCCTTTACATTCTATCTACATTACTTATTTTATCCTGTAAAAAAGAAATACCTCTAAAATTAAAAGAAGGAATTTCTTTAGAGTTAGCCCAATACAGAAAACAGCAAGTTGATAATGTTATTTATGAATTAGAATTGCATATTCCTGAAGAAAAAACAACACCCATTTCTTCAAAATTAAAATTGAGGCTAAGCATTAACAATTTGAAAAATGATTTGCTTCTAGATTTTAATGAAAAATCGTCACATTTGAAATCGATAAAAGTGAATGATAAAGCGACTGAAATTCAGCATGAAAAAGAGCATTTAATTATTGATAAAAAAAGTCTCCAACTAGGGGATAATCAATTAGAAATTTCTTTTGATGCAGGCGAATTATCTCTGAATAGAAATAAAGAGTTTTTATATACCTTACTCGTTCCAGATAGAGCAAGTACTCTATTTCCTTGTTTTGACCAACCTGATGTCAAAGCAAATTATCAATTAACGATTACCGCACCGAAAGATTGGCAATTGTTATGTGGTGCATTTGAAGAAAGTACGACTTTGAAAGGTAATTTTACACAGCACAAATTTGCGCCAACAGATAAAATGAGTACTTATTTGTTTTCGTTTGTTGCAGGAAAATTTACATCTGTATCCCAAAACCCAGGAGCATTTGAGATGCAATTTTTATTCAGAGAAAATAATGAGGAGAAAATTACAGAAAGTGTTGATGAAATCTTTGAAATTCATCAAAAATCAATTGACTTTTTAGAAAGATATACTGATGTAAAATTTCCATTTCAAAAAATGGATTTTGCCGCAATTCCCCCTTTTCAATACGGAGGAATGGAACACGTGGGTGCTATTCAGTACAGAGAATCTTCTTTATTTTTAGATAAAAATGCTACTCAAAAAAGAAAGTTAAGCAGAGCGAAATTAATTGCGCATGAAACCTCGCACATGTGGTTTGGGAATTTGGTAACCATGCGTTGGTTCAATGATGTTTGGATGAAAGAAGTGTTTGCTAATTTTATGGCTGATAAAATTATGAACCCTGTTTTTCCAGATATAAATCATGAATTAAATTTTATGATGTCGCATTATCCTAGTGCATATTCTGAAGATAGAACCAAAGGCACAAACGCGATTCATCAGTATTTAGAAAATCTAAAAAATGCAGGTTCTTTGTATGGGCGAATTATTTATAACAAAGCCCCAATCATGATGCGTCAATTGGAGCATCTGCTGGGAAAGCAAGCTTTTAAAGAAGGCATTCAAGAATATATAAAAACCTATGCAAATGGAAATGCAGATTGGAACGAGTTGGTCGCTATTTTAGATGAAAAATCTACTGTAGATATAAAAAACTGGAGTGATGTTTGGGTGAATTCATCTGGAAGACCTGTTTTTACAGAAGATATTGAAGTGGATGAAAAGGGAGTCATAACTTCTTTTACCATCCATCAAAAAGCAGAAAATAATTCCAGTAAAATTTGGACACAATCTTTTGATCTTTCTTTTATGTATGAGGATACAATAGAGGTCATAAAAGTAAATATTTCAGAAAATCAAGTAAAAGTGAAAGAGGCGATTGGTTTGCAAAAACCCAATCAAATTATGTACAATTCAAATGGCTTTGGGTACGGTGTTTTTCCGATTAATAAAAAAGGGCTTCACCAATATCAAAACATCAGCAATGAGGTCTCAAGAGGCTATGCTTATATCAATTTATATGAAAACATGCTGGATGGAAAAGTAACACCTTCTGAAACCTATGATGTCTTTTTAAAAGCGATTCAAGTTGAAAAAAATGAGCTCATTACAAACTATCTTTCCAGTAGTTTGCAAACTATCTTTTGGTCCTTTTTGAATTCAGAAACTCAACACAATTTTCAAATTAAAACCGAAAAACTCATCTCGAACTTATTGGAGAAAAACCAATTAGGAAATAGTAAAAAAATATTGTTTGAATTTTACCAATCGATCGCTTATAATTTAGATGGATTGAGAAATCTTTATTCCATTTGGTCCAAAAAGAAAACCATTCAAAACCTCTTCTTAAATGAAAATAATTTTACTTCATTAGCAATGCAATTGGCTATTTTCAAACATCCAAAAGCAATTTTAATTTTAGAAAAACAGCAAAGTCGTATCTCAAATCCAGATAGATTAGAACGTTTTAAATGGCTATTGCCCTCGCTTTCTAATTCTGAACAAATAAGAGCTATTTTTATGAAATCGCTTTTACAAAAAGAAAACAGAGAAAAGGAATCATGGGTAGAAACAGCTTTAAGTAACATTCATCACCCGTTGAGACAAAATTCAGGGATCAAACATTTAAAATCTTGTTTGGATATTCTAGAAGAAGTACAATTGACAGGAGATATATTTTTTCCTAAAAGTTGGCTAGCAAGTTCTATAGGAAACTATTCTTCTAAAGAAGCTTTTAAAGTATTGAATGCTTTTTTAAGTGAGTATAAAAATTACAATCCAATTTTATTGAAAAAATTGTTGCAAACTACAGACAATTTGGTGAGAGCCCAAAATATAAAAAAATAGCATGAATTTGTCAGAAATACAATCTTCGGAAATTAAAAATCTCGATATACTTGCCAAACAAGTAGTAGAAGGTTTTATAACGGGTATTCATAAAAGTCCATTTCATGGATTTTCTGTCGAATTTGCGGAACATACCTTGTACAATAATGGTGAAAGCACTCGTCATATTGATTGGAAATTGTTTGCCAAGACAGAAAAACTCTATACTAAAAAGTACGAAGAAGAAACCAATTTACGCTGCCATATTATCATAGATAATTCTGCCTCAATGCATTATCCAGAAGTAAAAATACAGACCTTAACGTCTTTGAATAAAATTGGGTTTTCAGCGGTGGCTGCTGCTTCGCTGATGGAAATTTTAAAAAGACAACGAGATGCTGTTGGCTTAAGTGTGTATGCAGATACCTACGAATATTATGCGCCAGAAAAAGGCAGTGAACGGCATCGTAAAATGATTCTAAGCCAGTTAGAAAGCCTTTTAACGACAACTGCTCGCAAGGCTACAGAAACCTATCAGTTTTTACATGAAATAGCCGAAAACATTCATAGGCGTTCTTTGATTTTCTTGTTTACAGATATGTTGCAGGCCAATACCGATCAAGCAGCATTGTTTGAAGCCTTACGCCATCTAAAATACAACAAACATGAGGTTGTTTTGTTTCATACTTATGATGGAAAAACCGAATTTGACTTCGAATTTGACGGTTCGCCCAAAAAATTTGTTGATGTAGAAACTGGGGCATCTGTAAATGTATTTTCGAAAAATATTCAAGAACAATACACCGAGATGGTTGCTACTTATTTTAATAATCTGAAAAACAAATGTTTACAATATAAAATATCCTATTTTCCTGTTGATATTCATCAGGGATTTCATGAAATACTAACGGCATATTTGATAAGTAGAAAAAAAATAAAATAATAATTGTTTTTCTGTTTGCATATCTAAAAATGTATATTATATTTGCACCCGCTATTAGCAACGGTTTGGTAGTTCAGCTGGTTAGAATACCTGCCTGTCACGCAGGGGGTCGCGGGTTCGAGTCCCGTCCAGACCGCAAAAGCCTTGAGAATCATTTGATTTTCAAGGCTTTTTTAATTCCACTACTTTTCTGTTTTGAATATTAAATGATGCATTTTCTAGCATCTCGATTCTTTTCCAAATTTACAATTGAATTTCTTCTGTTTTTTTTGAGAATTTCTTTGAAAGGATATAGATAAGTGCTTTTTTGGGATAAATCAAAAGTAACATTTCATACACGGTTTTACAGCCATTACAACAGAAATTTTTATTGTCAAATTGAATTGCTATATGATTACAAGAGTCTCCACAGTGAAAACAGTGTTTGGAATTCATAGTTACTTGTTTTCTAATGCAAAAATCAATGAAAAGAGTCCTTTAAAATATGATATTTGTCATCTTTTTTGTTATATTTGAATGAAAAATTGAAAAAGAATATGAGCAAATATGAGCAAATGTGAACAATGCATTGTTCGGCAATTGAATTCATTAAAAGAACTTTCCAAAGAGGAACTGTTGCGAGTGTCTAATTGCAAAACATCCAAACTGATAAAAAAAGGAGAAGCCCTATTTGAAGAAGGGGATCATTTGAATGGTGTTTTTTGTATTCAAGAAGGGGTCTGTAAAATTTCTAAAATGAGCGGAAATGGACGCAATCAAATAATAGGTTTGATTCAAAAAACCATAAAACAACGTTTGGCAGAAACGCTCTTGTATTTGAATGCCAACTTTTTTTCTTCAGAAAAAGGTTGCATCGAATTAAGTTTGTCACGTAAAGATTATGCCGATATTATAGGAGCTGCTCTAGAATCTACCATTCGGTTGCTTACTGATTTTAAGAAAAAAGGCATCATTGCATTTATTGGAAAGCATATTTTGGTCTTAAATATGCGAGAATTGGAGAAAATAGCAAGCGGTTTTGAAAATAATCAACTCAATCAGAGTATCAAAGAGAACAGGTCTTAACAAATTTGAAAGGGATTTATTTTTAAATGGTTATTTTTTGCTGGTAAAAATAAATGGATTAATAATTTTTTTCTACATATATTGAGAATTTGGTATTTATTCTAAAATTCTATTGCATTTATTTTTTTATTTCAATATATTACATACATTTGACGCTCAACAATAAGAGAATGAACTTACAATACATTTGGACTCGCTTTTACTTTTACTTTTATTTTACTAAAAGCTGAGACTCTATTGTGTATTGTAAACTAAACTATATATAAGAAGTCTCGAATCCATCGAGGCTTTTTTTTATGATTAAAAAATGAAGGTAAGCATTCAAGGAATTAAAGGATCTAATCACCATATTGTGGCAGAAAACTATTTTGAAGAAGAAGTGACTCTTATCGAGTGCTTTTCTTTTGATAGTTTGGTTGGTTCACTTATGGAAGGAAAAAGCGATATTGGTATCATGGCGATCGAAAACACCATCGCAGGTTCTATCATTCCAAACTATGCGTTGATTGATCATCATCACTTACATATCGTCGGTGAGTACTATTTAAACATTCATCACCATTTGATGGGGTTGTCGGGTCAGAAACTAAGTGATATTAAAGAAGTCTTGTCACATCCAATGGCATTGCTACAATGTAAAGAGTTTTTTAAAAATCACAAAAGCATTAAATTGGTAGAAGATACCGATACTGCAGATGTTGCCAAAAGAATTTCAGAAAATCAATTGAAAAACGTCGCTGCTATTGCACCCAAAATTGCAGCAGATATTTATGGTTTGGAAGTGATTGAAGATGAAATTCAAACCATTAAAGACAATGCAACCCGTTTTGTAATTGTGCAAACAGAGAAGCCCGCCTTGAATCAGGATTTTGTAAATAAAGCCTCTTTAAAATTTCAATTGGATCACAAAAGAGGAAGTTTGGCTGCGATATTGAATGTTTTGAGTGATTGTAAAATGAACTTGACCAAAATTCAATCACTTCCAGTTATAGAAATGCCTTGGAAATACGCATTTTTTGTAGATGTGACTTTCGATGTACTTTCGGATTATGAAAAAGCAATTTCGATTATTACCATCATGGCAGAAGATTTTAAAGTTTTAGGAACCTATAAAAACGGTAGAAAATAATGAAAGCTGCAAAAAGATTAGATACCGTTCAAGAGTACTATTTCTCTAAAAAATTACGAGAGGTAAGTATTTTGCTTGCTGCAGGAAAACCGATCATCAATATGGGAATTGGGAGTCCTGACTTGCAGCCACCTAGTAGCGTTATTGAAGCGATTCAAAATAGTTTTCAGGATGCTTCTGCACACAAATACCAATCTTATCAGGGCATACCAGCATTGCGAAATGCAATCTCCAATTTTTATAAAAACAAGTTTTCGGTCGTTTCAAATCCAGAAAATGAAATACTTCCTTTAATGGGGAGTAAAGAAGGAATCATGCACATTTCAATGGCATTTTTAAATGAGGGAGATCAAGCATTGATTCCAAACCCAGGATATCCAACCTACACCTCGGTGACCAAATTAGTTGGAGCAACTCCGTTGTTTTACAACCTAAGTGCAAGTTCAAATTGGCAACCCGATTTTCAAGAATTAGAACGTCAAGATCTTACAAAAGTCAAAGTGATGTGGGTCAATTACCCACACATGCCTACCGGAACAAATGCCACTTTAGAAACCTTTGAAAAGTTAGTCGCTTTCGGAAAAAAACATCAGATTTTAATCATCAATGACAATCCATACAGCTTTATTTTGAATACAGATCCGATCAGTATTCTACAAGTAGAAGGTGCAAAAGAGGTTGCTTTAGAATTAAACTCATTAAGCAAAACTTTTAATATGGCGGGCTGGCGTGTTGGGATGGTCTTAGGGAACCAAAACCATATCAACCAAATTTTAAAAGTAAAAAGCAATATGGATTCTGGAATGTTTTACGGAATTCAAAAAGGAGCCATCGAAGCATTGAATTTATCGGACGATTGGTTTTTAGAGCAAAATAAAATTTATAAAGAGCGGAGAGATTTGGTTTGGCAATTGGCAGATGCCTTGAACTGTACCTACGATACTAAGGCAACAGGATTGTTTGTGTGGGCAAAAATTCCTGAAGGAAAAACATCAGAAGCAGTAACCGATTCCATTTTATACGATACAGATATTTTTATCACTCCAGGAACTATTTTTGGAAGTCAAGGAGAAGGATACATCCGATTTTCATTGTGTGTTACATCAGAAATTATAAATCAAGCAATATCTAGAATATGAAAAATATATACATGATTGGTATTGGCTTGATTGGTGGGAGTTTTGCCATCGATCTTAAAAGGAGTTATCCAGAAGCAGTTCTTCATGGAATTAGTAGAAAAGAGCAAACCCTACAAAAGGCGATAGACTTGAATTTGATAGATCAAAAAGCCACATTAGACGACCTTATACACGCTGATTTGGTGATTGTTTCTATCCCAGTAGATGCGACCGTACAATTGTTGCCGACTATTTTAGATAAAATTGCAGAGACCACTTTGGTGATTGACGCAGGTTCTACCAAAGAAGCTATATGTAAAATCGTTGAAAAGCATCCAAGGAGAAGAAATTTTTTAGCTTGTCACCCAATTGCAGGAACCGAAAATTCGGGACCAACTGCAGCAATCCCTAATTTGTATGTAGGGAAAACAAATATTATATGTGAAGTAGAAAAAACCACTTTTAAGCTTCAAGAAAAAGCCTTAGAAATTTTTTCAAAATTAGGTATGCGCATACGGTATATGGATGCAAAATCGCATGACAAGCACATTGCATATGTTTCTCATTTATCGCATATCAGTTCGTTTATGTTAGGAAAGACCGTATTGGAAAAAGAAAAAAATGAACGTGATATTTTTGACATGGCCGGCTCGGGATTTACTTCTACAGTACGTTTGGCAAAAAGTTCACCAGCAATGTGGACCCCCATTTTTGAGCAAAATAAAGAGAATGTTATTGAAACATTGGATGAATATATCAACAATTTAAAACACTTTAAACAGTTGATGCAACAAGATAATTTCGCTGCAATTTATAGCGAAATGGAGAACGCAAATTATATTAAACAGATTTTAAACGGCATAAAATAAAAGCCAAAACCGCTGTTATTTCTAGTATCGAAAAACACAGCACAAACAATTATTACAATGAAGAATACAAAAGAATTAAAAACATGGTTGGATGACATGAAATTAGAGCATCCTCTAGTAATAGCAGGGCCTTGTAGTGCAGAAACCGAAGAACAGGTTATGAAAATTGCACACGAATTAAAAGATTCTGATGTAAACTATTTTAGAGCGGGAATTTGGAAACCGAGAACACGTCCAGGAATGTTTGAAGGAGTAGGTGCTTTAGGCTTAAAGTGGTTGCAAAAAGTGAAAGCAGAAACAGGAATGAAAACCTGTACTGAGGTTGCCAATGCAGCTCATGTAAAATTAGCCTTAGAATACGACGTCGATTTGTTATGGATTGGAGCGCGTTCTACAGTATCCCCTTTTATCATGCAAGAAATTGCAGATGCCTTACAAGGAACTGATAAGATTGTATTGGTGAAAAATCCAGTAAACCCTGATTTGGCCTTGTGGCTGGGTGGAATTGAAAGATTGTACACTGCAGGAGTTAAAAACTTAGGAGCTATTCATAGAGGGTTTTCTACCTATGAGAAATCAAAATATAGAAATATTCCAGAATGGCAAATTGCAATTGAATTTCAAAACAGATTTCCAGATTTACCATTAATTTGTGACCCTTCACACATTACAGGTAATAGAGAAATGATTTTCGATGTTTCTCAAACAGCTTTAGATCTTAATTTTGATGGTCTTATGATAGAGACGCATACAGACCCAGACAATGCTTGGAGTGATGCTGCTCAGCAAGTAACGCCAGATTCTTTGAAGAAGATTATGGTAGATTTAAAAATTCGTAAAGAAACCAATACAGAGGAAGTGTATCAAACAACTCTAGACAACTTGCGTGCTCAAATTAATGTTGTAGACATTCAGTTAGTAGACTTGTTAGGAAAACGTATGAAGGTTGCAGATCAAATAGGAACTCTTAAAAAAGACAAAAACGTTGCGGTTTTACAATCAAAACGTTGGAATGAAATTTTAGGAAATATGATCTTAGAAGGTGAAAGTAAAGGATTGAGTGAAGAGTTTGTTTTGAAAATGTTCAAAGCAATTCACCAAGAATCCATTAACCATCAAGAAAAGATCATCAACGGATAGAAATTAGAAACCGACAATAGTTGTCTTTTTCTTTACAGACCTCACAGTTTTTCAAAACTTGTGAGGTTTTTTTATGTCACAATCATAAGTATAAAAGATCTCGTGCTTGCAAATAAAATTTAATGTGAATTTGAGGCATAGCATCCCAAATTCGTAATTTATTCTCATCTTTGTAGCAATGACAGGAATCGTATATAAATCTACAGGAAGTTGGTATTGGGTAAAATCGAATGATGGCACTTTGCATCAATGCAGGATGAAGGGGAAGTTTAGAATTCAGAATATAAAAAGCACCAATCCAATTGCTGTTGGCGATCAGGTTGAATTCGATCTGGAGAAAAAAGGAGATGAAGAAACAGGAGTGATTAAAACCATTTACGATCGGGACAATTTCATTGTTCGAAAATCGGTCAACCTGTCCAAGCAAACCCATATTATTGCCTCCAATATCGATCAAGTTTTCTTGTTAATTACGATTAATAATCCTCCTACTTTTACTGCATTTATAGATCGTTTTTTAGTCTCGGCAAGAGCCTACCGAATTGATGTAATCTTAGTTTTTAACAAGATTGATTCGTATGCTCTAGAGGAAAGAGCTGAGATATTATATTTAAAAGATATTTACGAGAAAATTGGATATCAATGTGTAGAGGTTTCTGCCACTCAAAATACCAATGTTGATACGATCAAAGAAATGATGATGGACAAAACATCTATGTTTATAGGACATTCTGGAGTTGGGAAAACCACATTGGTCAACGCCATAGAATCAACCTTAGACTTGAAAACCAAAGAAATTTCTGATCAGCACAACCAAGGAAAACACACGACCACTTTTGCAGAAATGTTCGATTTAAGTTTTGATGCTAGAATTATAGACACTCCTGGAATCAAAGGTTTTGGAGTGGTTGATATTGATAAATACGAGTTGGGTGATTATTTCCCTGAATTTTTTGCCTTAAAACAAAATTGCAAATTCAATAATTGCATTCATGTAAAAGAGCCTCAATGCGCTGTAAAAGATGCACTAGAGGCCGAAGAGGTTTCTTGGTCTCGGTATAGAAGTTACCTTCAAATTTTGGAAGGAGAAGAAGAGTCGGAGCACTACAGAACCGATATTTGGAACGAAGAAGATCCCGAATAAAACATGAAAGCTGTCATTCAAAGAGTTTCAAAAGCGAGTGTTCGTATTCAGGATCAAGAAGTAGCCTCCATTCAAGGTGGGCTTTTAATTTTGTTGGGGATTACTCCAGAAGATTCCTCAGAAGATATCCATTGGTTG
>Ga0257120_1001171_pt1 | contig 17786 bp, 19 predicted proteins | sample SI106_10metaG_FD_190153 | JGI IMG/M metagenome (GOLD analysis project Ga0257120, IMG submission 190153) | Marine microbial communities from Saanich Inlet, British Columbia, Canada - SI106_10 | ecosystem: Environmental > Aquatic > Marine > Inlet | place: Canada: British Columbia | collected... | reverse complement strand
AGTGCCCTTCCCACCTGGCCCACCAATTCGAATACCCTCAGGATTATAACCGCCATGGCCAAAAGGTGACGTACCATTGGTGCCTACCCATTTATTGCCACCCTCATGTCTTTCCTTTTGCTCTTCAAGTCGCTTTTTAAATTCTTCAATTAACTTTTCAAGACCGCCAAGACTCTCAACCTTGGCTTTTTCCTCATCAGTGAAATGCTTTTCAAATTCTTTGCGCAACCAATCTTCAGGAAGTAATGCTTCGACAATACCGTCAATGTTTTCCAAATTTTTGAAATATGCTCCAAATGCGCGATCAAAGCGATCATAGTATTTTTCATCTTTAACCAAGCAGGTGCGCGCCAAAAGGTAGAAATCATCTACTGAGCCAAAGGCAAGGTTCTGCTCCATAGCACTCAAAAGATCAAGAAGCTCCTTAATTGAAACAGGAACTCTGGCCTTTTTAAGTGTATTGAAAAAATTAATTAACATAAATTCAGCAATTTAATTTGAGGTTATCGCGCTTCGCGACGCGTCATAAATGCCAACCGCTCTAATAGATGAACATCTTGCTCATTTTTCAAAAGTGCTCCATACAACGGCGGTATAGCTTTAGTTGGATCACGATTGGTCAAGATATCCTCTGGAATATCATCCGACATAATCAGCTTTAGCCAATCGACCAATTCAGAAGTTGATGGTTTTTTCTTTAAGCCTGGGATCTTTCTTACATCAAAGAATATGTCCATGGCGTCATCAACCAACTGCTTTTTAATCTTTGGAAAGTGAACATCCACAATCCGCTGCATTGTCATGCGATCAGGGAAATTAATAAAGTGGAAGAAACAACGACGTAAAAAAGCATCTGGTAACTCTTTCTCGTTATTACTGGTTATAATGACGATTGGTCGCTGCACAGCTTTAATGGTCTCACCAGTCTCATAGACATGAAACTCCATGCGATCAAGTTCAAGTAGCAAATCATTAGGAAACTCAATGTCAGCTTTATCAATTTCATCAATTAGAAGGACGACCTGCTCGTCTGCAGTAAAAGCCTCCCAAAGCTTACCCTTATCAATATAGTTGCGGATGTCTTGGACCTTATCACTACCTAGCTGAGAGTCTCTCAATCTTGAAACTGCATCATATTCATAAAGGCCCTGCTGAGCTTTGGTAGTGGATTTTATATGCCACGCTAAAAGAGGTTTACCTAATGCTTTAGCAACCTCTTCAGCAAGCATCGTTTTTCCTGTTCCAGGCTCTCCTTTGATGAGGAGAGGGCGTTGCAGCGTAACTGCCGCATTAACGGCCATCTGCAACTCTTCTGTCGCTACATAATTGTCAGTACCAGTAAATTTCATCGCATTTTATTCCGCTATTTGAGAGTAGGTTAATTTCAATGCGGCTAGTTTAATCTATTCTGATTATTATGTTGAATCTAAATTAGCCCATTGGATCGTCTTAAATGAGAAAACTAACACTAAGTATGACCAAACAGTACTTACGAACAAAAATGCTAACATATTACTGAAGTAGCACACTTCAGCGCTTTGATCACATTTTATGGAGAAAATAATGAAAACTAGACGCCTGAAACCTTTTTTATTCGTTATTGCCTTGTACCTCATTCCTTTTGGGATGGTGTCAACAGCATTAACAACCCCTGTTTTTGCTAATGAAACAAATTTGAGTGAAGAGCACGTTTCAAATACGCCAGCAACCATACCTCAAGATGCAGAAGAGAATAAAACATGGGAAGAAACTCAAAACCATGGAAGCAATGATGAAAATACCACCATAATATTTAAATTAGGAGAAGATGAAGGAGCACCAGAGAAATATGTCTTTGTTGAAGCTAAAGTAGATGCGATAGATATCCAAAAGATACAAGAGGGAGGCTCCGACGAGCATCGCTTTTTGGAATTCAAAGCAGATACGATAGATGTCCAAAAGATACAAGAGGGAGGCTCCGACGAGCATCGCTTTTTGGAATTCAAAGCAGATACGATAGATGCCCAAAAGATACATGAGGGCGGCTCCGATGAGCATCGCTTTTTGAAATTCAAAGCAGATGCAGAAGGCGTCAAAATTCTTAGCGAGACATTTAGTAAACTCATTGAAACTGAATGGTCTGATCTAGAGGAGGCAGAAAAAGAGAAGATTCTCGAGGCTCTAAAAGAAATCGAAGCAGGAATCGAAGTTGATATTTATGATGATTCCAGTGATACCAGCGCAACTGATGCAATCATTGCCATCGTCGCTATTATGTTTAGCTTAGGATCCCCAATTCTAATTATTGGAATAATCCTTTACTATAAACACCGAAAACGTCGTCAACACAATGCCTTAATTGAAAAGTTTTTAGATTCAGGACAAGAGATTCCTACGGAAATTTTGGCATCAGGAGACCTTGCTGACAGCTCTAGCAACACTCTTAGCCGCGGAATTAAGTTAACGGCAATAGGATTGGGTCTGTACATCTTTTTAGGCTCATTAATCGGCTGGGATATCGCAACTGTAGCTCTGATTCCTTTGTTTATCGGAATTGCTAGAATAGTGATTTGGAAATTATCAGATAAAACTTCTTCAAGTACTGAGTAAAATAGATGATATCAGCCACGGATCAGGCGCTCATCAAAAGGGTTCAGACACTTAAGTGTCAGGACTCTTTTAGCGTTCTTGTAGAGAGACATCAATCTGACCTGCGATATTCTCTTCGTCAAATGACGAGTTGGGATGAAGGGTTGGCCGATGATTTATCCCAAGAAACATTTTTAAAAGCGTATCAATCAATTAAAACTTTTAAGGGTAGCGCTAAATTCAGTAGCTGGTTGTATAGAATTGCCTACAATCTAATGATTAGCCATTTTAGAGTGGCTAGAAATCGTGAAGTAACCGGCATAGAGATATTAGACGATACTCCGTCCTCACAGATGTGGACAGAGACCAGTCAGCAGGATCTTCATCGGGACTTGGCTAGAGCCATGAAGGCACTGCCTGCGACACAGAGAATGGCGCTGCACCTAAACCTCCATCGGGAGTTAACACATAGCGAGATATCATATATCATGGAAATTCCGTTGGGCACCGTCAAAACAGCAATTAATCGAGGGAAGATAACCTTGCGCCAAAATCTTGCGGGTTGGAATTCTGAGGAGACAAAATGAGTAAACCAATAAATTTAGATGATCTTTTTAAGCAAGCTAGACAAAAAGAACCCTATTACGGCGGGAAAGACTTTGTCAGTCGCGTGGCAGTTGATATAGATCGACGGGAAAAACTATCTAAAACTAAAGAAACTATGATTACAGGCAGTGCCGCTATTATTGGTGCGGCAATGACCTATGCATACTTTCCTCTTGAGGTGATCATGCAACAAATCCCGACATCTCTTCTCATTAATCCGATGACTGTAGCGATGGTGGCTGGAATCACGAGTATTAGCTGCGGGTTTGCTTACTGGTTGGCAGAGGACAAGAGCCTATAACGAAAGGTCGATAATGGTAGTAACGATTAATGCTCGGCCTTTAGTGCATTGGTTTTTTTACTTTCCATACAAGCAGTCTAACCAGCAGATAACCTACTAAACCGAATACCATTAATGCAACGATAGGTGCAGCACCCCGCTGGAATCCTGCATCGGGGTTGGACACGAAACCTTCATAGAAACTCACAAAAAACGCAGGGGCGAGCCTGGGGTCATCAGTGTAAGCAGCTACTGGCGTAAGTAAAAATATGGCGGTCAATATAATAAGGATATGCCTGATCCAAGAGAATCGAAGATTTCTCATAAGGTACCAACTCACAAATAATAGGCATAACGCACCAGTTATATATGCTGTCCAGCCCCAAAAATAGTCCTCTGCACTGTACATAATCAATCAATCCACTGAATAATATGCTCTTGAATATCTTCTTGTCTCACATCAAGCTCTGATACTACCCATCCCCGCAGAGAAGCGCCATAGCTATGATGAGATTCTGGATCGCCCGTCACTAAATGGTGCCAGTCAGGCAACGGCTTTTTCTCAGAGATCAATCTATAAGAACAGGTTTCAGGTAACCACCCCAAGGTATGTATATTGTCTTTATCTAGAGTAATACAATCATCAACAATCGAATGGCGTTGCTCATAATTGCGACATCGGCAAGAATCCACATCCAACAACTCACAGGCAACATTAGTATGCTCTATCTCACCCGTTTCATAGTCTTCAAGCTTCACTAAGCAACACTTAGCGCAACCATCACAAAGGGATTCCCACTCAGCGTTATTCATTGCTTGAAGCGTTTTAGTCTGCCAAAACTTATCCACCTAAAAACCTCTTGGCAGTTTGCTATTTTCCGCCAACGTATCATCTAAAGGATACACCGTTGGAGGCATTTGCAAAAAGAATCCCGTACCAGCAATATCTTGCAGTACCTTCTTAGCATCTGAGCGAGCAAGCGTCTTATCTTCAGTCAATAAAAGAGTAGTTACCAATTTAAGTTCACCAAACTTTACCAACAGATCCTCAGGCACCTTACTTAGGCCCTCATTGTGATCAACAAAGATATACATCTCCTCCTTACGACTACCTTTATAAATATCGCATAGTAACTTGGTTTTTGACATGCTCATTGATAATCTTCACTCTCAAGTATTTTTTCCAATACAGGCCTAACGTAGGGTGCCCTCCAACCTTGAGTAAATCGCACAGGCCATTGACAGTCGCTATCAATGGCACTGCGTACAATAGCCTCTAACTCTTTTTTATTGGCCAAATACTCTTGGGGGATACTTAACTCTTCAGCCATATCACCTAAACAATTTCTCATGACCTTCAACACACTAGCATTAGCTTTATTCAGTGGCTCAGGCAGCGGACTTACCATTTCATCTGCCTCTGCTATCTGAATCTCACTCAATAATTCCAAACCATAACGCTTTATCTGTCCAGGATTTAAATCATTAATCCCATTAAAGTTAGCGAGAGTCGTTGGCATTCGTCGAGCTAACTCTAATAAAACACCATCTTTAACCACATGACCTCTTGGTTTGTCTCTCTGCCGCGCCTTCATCTCACGCCAATTGCAAAGACGTTTTAATACACGTAGAGATTTTTCACCAAGCTTCCAGGCTCCTTTGACTCTGACATAGTATTCATCAGTATTTTTTCGACTAGAAACCATCTCATGCAAGGCTATGGTCTCTTCGTCAAACCAATCACTGCGATTTTGCTCTTCTAATTCTTTAACAAGCAACGAGTGTATTTTGTGTAAATAAAAAACATCGTCTGCTGCGTATTGCTTTTGTTTATCGGTCAATGGCCTAGCGAGCCAATCAGACCGAGTCTCCTGTTTGCCAAGCTCCACATCAAACATCTGCGCAACTAGTCGAGCATATCCCATAGAATAGCCAATATTGGTTATTCCAGCCGCAATCTGCGTATCAAAAATTGTTGACGCCTTAATACCCAGAGCATATTCGAGGACCTCCAGATCCTCAGCGCATGCATGAAATATCAGCTGTCTATGAGGCGCCTCCAGCAATTCTTTAAGATTTTCAAAAGTCTGGAATGCCAATACATCAACAAGCCAACACTGATCCCCATCAGAAATCTGCACTAGAGCAATTTTGGGGTGAAAGGTGTTTGTACGAATAAACTCGGTATCCACTGCTAGCAAATGACAGCCCACTAGATGACTGAGCATTTCTTTTAGTGCCTGGTCGGAATCTACCCAATGATACAACTAGATTACCTTTCTGCTTTGTAAAGCCAGGTTGAGAGTTCCACCATCCACATACTCCAACTCTCCACCCATAGGTACACCATAAGCAATTCGAGAAACAGCCACACCAAGAGATTTAGCTTTATCCGCGATAAAATGAGCAGTTGCCTCTCCCTCGACGGTTAAATTTGTAGCAAGAATAAGCTCTTTGACCTGATCGGTTCTAAGTCGCTTCATTAACTCATCAATTCCGAGCTGCTCTGGGCCAATTCCATCAATGGGCGACAAGTGGCCTAAAAGAACAAAGTATTTTCCGCGAAAGCTACCTGCTTGCTCAATGGCGTATAGGTCAGCAGGGTTTTCCACCACACATACCTCGCTAGACAGCCGCGCACTATTACTACAAATACCACAAATGGCGTGCTCGGTTAATGTTCTACATTGCTCACATCGACCAACTTTATCAACAGCTTCGTTGATAACCGCTGACAAATGCGCAGCACCAGCCTTATCGTGCTCAAGTAGCTGAAGTGCCATACGCTGAGCAGATTTAGCGCCAACCCCAGGCAAGCATCTTAATGCATCAATCAACTGATCAATTAAATTTCCGTACACAGACTAACCTCGAACTGAAACAATCATTTAAAACGGCATCTTAAAGCCAGGAGGCAGATCCATGCCGCCTGTCATTGAGCTCATGGCTGATTTGGTTTCCGATTCTACCTTCCTAACCGCATCGTTAACCGCTGCAGCGAGTAAATCTTCCAAAAAATCTTTTTCCTCGGTCAACAACGATGGATCGATAGTCACTTTTTTCACATCATGCCTACCTGTCATTACCACCTGTACCATACCTGCTCCAGACTCACCCGTTACCTCTGCATTGGATGCCTCTTCTTGCATTTTGGCCATCTTTTCCTGCATTTTCTGGGCTTGTTTCATTAAATTATTGATATCCATTATTGCCTCAATCAATTGATTCGACGGACTGCTCATCGAGTCCGCCATTAAATAACTGTTTAAACTGCATTACCGACGGATCTGCATTCAAACGCTCCACAGCAGCAGCCTTTCTTTCATTATTTTCTCTTATATTGGCTGCTCTAGGAGTCTCATCTTTTGCTACCCCTGAATTAATAGAGACTGTTAACGGATGATCAAAATAGTCACTGAGAGCGACCCCCAAACTTTCTTGATGACTAGCATCAAAAAGGCTATTTTCTTGATCATCTATTATAAACTGCAACACGTCATCGACACGAGCCGTGAACAGACAATGGCTCGCTATTTCACCAAGAGAGGCCCCGATTTTCAACTGTCGTCGCACTTCAATCCAATGGGACGGAAGAAATTCGTTCAAGCTCACCTTATTGACGCCCTCACAGACTTGAGAGTCGGCACTTATGCTTTTATCTAGTTCAGTAACATTGTCAGCAAGAAGTTCGACCTTGTCATCATTCGTGATCTCGACAGCAGGCTCTTCATTTAATAAATCAATATCAAGAGCTTCTAATGTTTCCTTGAGCTTATTTTCTTCAACCGTTGCTTCAGTATCGAGACTCTCATTTGGATCTTTATAAGCTATCCCAGCCGAGTGATGTGAAACATCGGCGGTTGGTGCAGGCTCAGGCTTTTTTGCAGGTTGCTCCACCTCGGGAGGAGGAGATTTCAGCGGAACAGGTCGTCCGTTCTCAGCGGGCCTAAATGCCATAGCGCGTAACATTACCATTTCAAAGCCGGCCCGTTGTTCTGGAGCTAAAGGTAGGTCTTTGCGTCCAAGCAAACAAATTTGGTAAAACAATTGAACATCTTCTCGGGAAACAGTTTCAGCTAAATTTGCGAGTTCATCAAAATGACTAATACCGCGATCCAGAGCCTCTGGTACCGTTTGTAGAATCGCCACCTGATGCCATATCGACAACACATCGCCAAGGGCAGCATCATAATCTGGTGAATGCTCAGCCATCTGACCCACTGAGGACAAAAGCTTTTCCCCATTTTGACTCGCCATAGCAATACAAATGTCCACGACAAAGTGTCGTTCGATAGTGCCGAGCATTGAGATAACATCAGATTCAGTGATACTACCCCCACCATGGCCAACAGCCTGATCGGTCAAACTCAGGGCATCACGCATACTTCCATCAGCTGCTCGACCCAAAGACCATAGCCCTGCTTCTTCAAAGGGTACCTTCTCTTCACCAAGAACATACTTCAAGTGTTCGGTAATTCGCTCAGCACTCAAATTTTTTAAATTAAACTGCAAACATCTTGATAAAACAGTGATTGGTAGTTTCTGGGGATCAGTGGTGGCAAACAAAAATTTCACATGGGGAGGAGGCTCTTCCAGCGTCTTTAGCAAGGCTGCAAAACTAGACTTCGACAACATATGTATTTCGTCGATCAGGTATATCTTAAAGCGTCCTCTTGAGGGAGCATATTGAACATTATCCAATAGATCTCGCATATCATCGACACCAGTGCGAGATGCTGCATCTACTTCAATAAGGTCAATAAATCGTCCCGCATCGATCTCTGTGCAACTGCTACACTCTCCGCACGGCACAGAAGAGACGCCTGTCTCGCAATTCAAACACTTAGACAGGATACGTCCAATAGTGGTCTTGCCTACTCCTCGAGTACCTGTAAATAGGTATGCATGATGCAGACGGTCATTATCAAGAGCATTAATCAATGCTTGCAGGACATGCTCCTGACCGGCCATTTCGGAAAACGATTTAGGGCGCCATTTTCTGGCAAGGACTTGATAGCTCATATCAACTTCTATGTTCGAACAAAGTTGTATTATAGGCAGATAAAGGCTGGGCTGGAAGAACTAATGGTGGCGACCCTCAATAGCCACACCTCGGCACACGATGGCACTACTACCGTTGCTCCCTTCCGGGCCTGGCGGGGTTTGCAGATAATCGTTGCGAGGGAACCAAAGAGGGCCACCGTCAAACTAGCGCGGGAATTATCCGAGGTTTGACAATTAAGTGCAACAGATCATCGATTTAATTTTAAGTATTGTGACCTGAAGCTATATACAAAATGGACCCTTGATAATAAACCGTCCTTTCCTCTTCACATCTGTCTCGCCCTTGTCTACACTGCTCGGCAGATAAGAAACCAAGCGCCATTATTTAAGGGTACATAGATGATTTTTCATTCCGAAAAACAATCAATCCACCAAACCTTTTCCATTTTCAATAAGACTATTAGTTTTTTGATGTTAATGCTGTTTATAAGCCTAACTGGCTGCGGTAGTGGTGAGAGCAATATATCTCTTGGCAATAGAACTGGAATTCTTTACTGGGGCAACGGTACTGAACCAGCAAGTCTCGACCCGCATATCGCTACGGGTGTCCCTGAGCATCATATTATGTCCTCTGTAATGGAAGGCTTGGTGCTTAAAGATAGAAAAAGCTTAGAGCCTCGACCAGGGGTAGCCGAATCATGGACTATAAGTGATGATGGAAGAATCTATACCTTTAAATTACGTGATGATGCTCGTTGGTCAAACGGTGATCCTCACATCGCCAATGACTACGTGTGGTCTTGGTGGCGAGCACTTCAACCAGCCCTAGGTAATCAATATGCTTACATGCTGTTCCCCATTAAAAATGCAAAACGATACTATGATCGTGAAACCGAAGATTTTGGAGACGTTGGCGTAAAAGCTTTAGATCAGAGAACCCTGCAGGTCACCCTAACAAATCCAACTCCATATTTTCTTCAACTTCTTGATCACTATTCATTATTTCCAGTTCATCAGGCCACTATTGAAAAGTTTGGGAATGCTGACCAACGCGGAACTCGTTGGAGCTATGAAGGTAACTTAGTTAGCAATGGTCCCTTTAAATTAGACGAATGGAAAATTAATCGGCATATCACTGTGACTCGCAATCTACATTATTGGGATAACGATAACGTTGCCCTAAATGGAATTGTGTTTAAACCAGTTGAGAACACTGTTACCGAAGAGCGCATGTTTAGAGCTGGTCAGCTTCATGTAACCTCCAACGTCCCGGCAGATAAAATAAGCACTTATCGCAAATCAAATTCGACTGAACTCAAAATTGCGCCCTACCTTGGAACCTATTTTTATCGTTTAAACATTAAAACACCGCAGCTCCAAGATCGAAGAGTTCGTCGAGCACTGGGAATGGCAATCGATAGAGAAAAATTGGTAGAGAATATAACTAAAGGCGGCCAAATTCCTGCTTACACAATGACGCCTCCAGGAACTATGGGTTACTACCCAACAAGCACTCTTGCTTTCGATCCCGAGGGCGCGAAAAACTTGCTAAGCGAAGCGGGTTATCCTAACGGTGAGGGGTTTCCTGCGATTGAAATTTTGTACAATACTAACGAAGGTCATAGAAAGATTGCGGTTGCTCTGCAAGAAATGTGGAAAGATTACCTAAATATCGATATCAAACTGCTAAATCAAGAGTGGAAGGTATATCTTGCCACTGAGAGTGCTGGTGACTACCAGATCTCTAGGGGAGGATGGATTGGTGATTATGTAGATCCTAATAACTTCCTCGATATGTTTTTATGTGGCGGTGGCAATAACCGCACCGGATGGTGCAACGAAGAATATGATCGTTTGATTCTCGAAGTCGCTCCTTCGCAATCTTCTCACGAAGAACGCCTCGCAGTTTTTCAGCAAGCTGAAACGATGCTTCTGGATGACATGCCGATCATTCCCGTATATACATACACAAGCGTAAAGCTTGTTGACTCGTCGGTAGAAAACTTGGATGGCAATATTATGAATCAAGCAATGTATAAAGATATTTACCTTAGCCCAAGACAGTAAAGACAACCAAAAGGAATTAAATCAATGTACCGATTTGCTTTAGGTCGACTGGCACAAGCTATACCCGTGCTCTTAATAGTTATCACCGTTACCTTCTTTTTGATTCACTCAGCCCCCGGTGGGCCATTTTCAGCCGACAAGGCTGTGCCGCCCGAGGTCATTCAGGCGCTAGAAGAGCAGTACAATCTTAATCAGCCAATATGGCAGCAATACCTCAGTTATCTAGGTGATGTAATTCAAGGAGACTTTGGCCCATCATTTAAATATTCCGGCAGGAATGTTAATGAGCTTATAGCCGCGGGGCTGCCAATCACCGCCGAACTTGCCTTTTACGCAATGCTTGTGGCTTTAAGCGTCGGCATTTTCGCTGGCGTTGGAGCTGCTATGCGACCAAACACAGCCCAAGACTACATTCCCATGACTGGTGCAATGATTGGTATTTGTATGCCTTCGTTCTTATTAGGGCCGCTGCTCGTTCTTGTGTTTGGTATTTATCTCGATTGGTTGCCAGTATCGGGATGGGGTGATATTCCAGGAGATAAGATTCTGCCTTCAATTACACTGGGAACTGGATACGCAGCCTATATTGCAAGATTATCGAGAGGTGGCATGCTTGAGGTTTTATCGCAAGACTATATTCGGACAGCTAGAGCTAAGGGGTTAAGAGAGCCGATAATTATAATTAAACATGCTCTAAGAGGTGGATTAATACCCGTGGTAGCGTTCTTGGGGCCAGCATTCGCCGGATTACTATCAGGATCATTCGTAGTAGAAACTATTTTTCAAATACCCGGTCTTGGTCGTTTTTATGTTCAGGCAGCCTTCAATCGAGATTACACACTAATCCTTGGAATGACCATTTTCTTATCAACACTCATTATTTTATTCAATTTGTTGTCAGATATGCTGGCCATTTGGTTAAACCCTAAATTACGTCAAGAAATTAAGGGAGCTAACTAATGAATAGCATAGAGACAGACAAAGGCAGTTCTCTCTGGAAAGATGCCTGGATAAAACTAAGTAAAAATCGATTGGCATTAGTAGGTCTAGGCCTTCTCGTCATCCTGATAGTGACGTCTTTGCTTACTCCATTAATTGCCCCCTACGGATATGAAGCACAAAATTTAGACATGGGAGCAACCGCGCCTTCATTACAACACTGGTTAGGTACTGACATATTTGGCAGAGATATGCTAACCAGGATAATGTATGGAGGCCGCGTATCATTGATGGTTGGTTTTATTGCCACAGCAGTGGCCCTAGTAATCGGGATTCTTTGGGGAGCTACAGCCGGTTTCTTTGGCGGACGCCTAGATGCGATAATGATGCGTATTGTAGATGTTTTGTATGCACTTCCTTTCATGATCTTTATCATTTTGTTGATGGTGGTATTTGGTAGAAATATCCTTTTACTATTTTTTGCTATCGGTGCCGTCGAATGGCTCACTATGGCTCGAATTGTGCGAAGCCAGGTAATGGCTTTGAGAAATCAAGAGTTTGTCGAAGCGGCTAGCTCCTTGGGGCTTTCACAGTGGACTATTATCCGTCGCCACATCATACCAAATACTCTTGGACCCGTGATTGTCTACACTACCCTCACCATTCCAAGTGTAATGTTACTAGAAGCTTTCTTGAGCTTTTTAGGCCTCGGCATTCAGCCTCCCCAGAGCTCTTGGGGTCTACTAATCAATTACGGAGTAGAAACCATGGAGGAATACCCCTGGCTACTCATATTCCCAGGCTTAGCGCTATCTTTGACGCTATTTGCACTTAACTTCCTCGGTGATGGGCTTCGTGATGCTCTAGATCCAAGAACCTCTAAAGATTAATACAGGATATAAGTAATGGCGATTCTCGAGGTAGATGGTTTAAAGGTATATTTTCATACACGCAATGGCGTTGTGAAGGCTGTAGATGACGTATCTTTCTCAGTAGATAGCGGGGAGACTTTAGCTATTGTAGGTGAATCTGGATCAGGTAAATCAGTTACTTGTTACAGCTTACTTGACCTATTGCCAAAGCCTCCAGCAAAAATTGAAGGCGGAACAGCCCTTTTTAATGGCAAGGATCTTTTAACCTGTACTGCAGATGAAATGAGGCATCATAGATGTAACGATATTGCAGTTATTTTTCAAGACCCCATGACATCACTTAATCCCTTTTTGACTATTGGTGAACAGTTAATCGAACCTTTAATTTATCATCCTGATAAGTCTAAAATTGAAACCAGAAGTAGGGCTAAGGAGAAAGCGGTTAAACTCCTTGATGAGGTTGGCATCATTGACCCTCATACCCGTTTCAATTGCTACCCCCACGAATTTTCCGGAGGAATGAGGCAGCGCGTAATGATTGCAATGGCATTAATTACCGAACCGAAATTATTGATTTGTGACGAACCAACTACGGCATTAGATGTCACAATTCAAGCTCAGATTCTTGAGCTAATAAAAAAACTGCAAGAGACTAGAAATGTAGCTGTAATCTTTATCAGTCATGATCTAGGAGTAGTCGCGGGAATAGCTGACAAAATAATTGTCATGTGTGAGGGCACTATTCGCGAAACTGGTGATACTGATGCTGTCTTTTATCACTCTAGTAACGACTATACGAAGAAACTGCTCGATGCGATCCCAGAGGGAGCCAAGGTTCTTCCGAATAGAGTGACAAGTAATGAACCTTTAGTTGAGGTTAGTAATTTAAAAACCTTTTTCAAAAACGAATCAGGTAAGAACGACGATGATCGCTATATCAAAGCGGTCAACAATGTAAGTTTAACCATTCCTCGAGGAGAGATTTTAGGTCTCGTAGGTGAATCAGGATCAGGTAAATCAACTCTAGGAAGATCCATTTTACAACTTGCTCCTACAACACAAGGTTCAGTCAAGTTCGAAGGCAAAACCTTGACAGGGTTAAGTTCCAGTGAGCTCTTTCCTTGGCGCAGAAAAATGCAAATGATTTTTCAAGATCCTTATGCATCTCTCAATCCCAGAATGACTGTTTTCGAGACTTTGTCTGAACCTCTTCTGTATCATAAATTAGCGACCAAGAAGACCATTGCCTCTCAGATAAAACAACTCATGGATGACGTTGGTCTGTCACAGGGACAGCTTAAAAAGTATCCTCACGAATTTTCTGGTGGCCAGCGCCAACGGATAGCTATTGGGCGTGCAATTGCTACCAAGCCTGAATTTATTATAGCTGACGAACCCGTTTCAGCTCTTGATGTGACCATACAAGCTCAAATATTAGATTTAATACTTGATCTTGTTGAACGACATAATTTGACCATGATGTTTATATCTCACGATCTATCTGTGGTACGTTACATCTGTGACAGGGTTGTGATTATGCAACATGGGGTGGTTGTAGAGGAAGGAGACACCGAGATGTTATGGGCTAATCCTCAGCAGTTGTATACGAAAGATCTTTTGGCTGCTATACCCCTAGCTGACCCTATTTCGGAACGCTCAAGAATCGCCGAAGCGTAGCAAGATTATATTTCAGGAATCTACAACACACGAAATACCGGTTCCTTTGAGACCGCAGTAACCCATAGGGTTTTTGGCCAAATACTGCTGATGGTAATCTTCGGCATAGAAGAACTCAGGGGCTGAATCGATTTCAGTGGTTATCCCACCAAACCCCATACGGTTTAATTCTTTTTGAGCATTCTCCGCGGACTTCAGGGCTATTTTTAGCTGAGTTTCATCACTACAGTAAATAGCTGAACGATACTGACTACCCCTATCATTCCCCTGCCTCATCCCTTGAGTCGGATCGTGGGATTCCCAAAATATGACCAACAGATCATCATAAGAAATGACACTAGGATCAAATACCACCAAAACCACTTCAGTGTGCCCAGTCAAGCCTGTACAGGTTTCTTCATACGTTGGATTAGGTGTACTTCCTCCAGCATAACCGGCCGCAGTAGAGACAATCCCTGTTTTTTCCCAAAAAAGGCGCTCAACACCCCAAAAGCAACCCATGGCAAAGATGGCAGTTTTGCAATTACTTGGAAATGGAGGCTTTAAGGACTCTCCCAAAATAAGATGCCTATTTGTCACTGGCATCACATCTTCTCGACCCGGCAAGCAATCTTGCTTCTGCGGAATGGACTGCTTTTCGAAGGATGTTGTATACATAGGGTAAGACTCCAGACTGTATATCTTAGCTTGCACCGCTGCCATTGTTATGAATTCCAATCACCTGGCTGTTCCTATCATCACCATCATCACCATCATCGCCGCCCCGTTTTGCTGCGTCGTTTCGAATAGAGTCGATTTTAGCAAGATAGGCGCCATCAACATCTCCAGTTACGTACTCGCCATCAAAGACTGAGCATTCGAATCGTTTAATGCTACCGTTACCCTCCGAGGCTGAAGCAACGAGATCTTCTAGATCCTGGTAAATCAGCCAATCAGCTCCGATCAACTCTCCAACTTCCTCATCACTCCTGCCATGGGCAATTAACTCCGAAGCAGAAGGCATATCGATACCATAAACGTTAGGGTACCTAACACCAGGGGCTGCGGATGCCATAAATACTTTTTTAGCTCCAGCATCTCTCGCCATTTGGATAATCTCTTGGGACGTAGTTCCCCTGACGATAGAATCGTCCACCAAGAGAACATTTTTGCCCGCAAACTCTAGCTTTACCGCGTTGAGCTTCTGGCGCACGGATTTCTTTCGCTCTGTCTGGCCTGGCATGATAAAAGTTCGTCCTATATAGCGATTCTTCATAAATCCTTCTCGAAGCTTGACGCCAAGGTGTTCAGCCAATGCTTGAGCCGATACTCTGCTGGTGTCTGGTATGGGAATGACTACATCAATTTCGTGATCAGGGTTCAAACGAACCAATTTCTCTGCGAGCTTTTCTCCCATTCTTAATCGACACTTATAAACAGAGATATCATCGACTAGGGAATCAGGACGAGCGAAATAAACATGCTCAAATATACAGGGCACCAATTCATGTTCTTTTGCGCACTGTCTTATATGAATGTTCCCGCATTTATCGACAAACAAAGCCTCTCCTGGCTCTAAATCCTTTATCAACTCAAACCCAAGGCTGTCTAGAACCACAGACTCGGAAACAACTGCATACTCAGTTCCCTCGCTAGTCTCTCGCTTACCATAACAAAGAGGGCGAATGCCGAACCTATCTCTAAATGCAAACATCCCGTAGTTTGCAATGAGACCAACCACAGCGTATGCACCGTTACAACGATCATGAACCCCTGATACTGCAGCAAAAATGTCCTCACTATTGGGCTCAAGTTTTCCTCTGGCTTGGAGCTCATGGGCAAATATATTAAGTAGTACTTCAGAATCAGAGTCGGTATTTAAATGTCTGAGGTCTTCACGGAAAATCTGCTCGCGCAATTCGTCTGCATTGGTCAAATTGCCATTGTGAGCGATAAAAATACCATAGGGAGAATTAACGTAGAGAGGTTGTGCCAAAGCTGGCCCAGAACTGCCCGCGGTGGGATATCGAACATGGCCTATTCCCACCTCACCAACTAGTCGCACCATATGGCTACGTCGGAAAACGTCTCGAGCGAGTCCTTCACCTTTACACTGATGCAGTTCGCCCTTTGATTCAGTAACAATACCCGCAGCATCTTGCCCTCTATGCTGTAACATTGTCAGCGCATCGTATAGGCGCAAATTAACATTAGTCTTACCTGAAATACCAACTACACCACACATGATTAAATCCAACCCATAATTAAATCCGAAAATGCGGCAGCAGCTTCTCTCCCGACATCTTCAAATGACTGAAACAGAGGAATAAGCTGGGATGCTGTCCACCAGGAATCCTGATCCACCGGCAGTGCTTTAGGCACTACAACAACCAATGCCAAAACAATTAACAAACCTCTGAAAACCCCAAAAACTAACCCTAACGTCCTGTCAGTCCCACCTAAACCAGTTGAAGTAACTAATTTTCCTAATAAAAAATTAACCATTGCACCCAGCAAAAGGGTCGCAACAAAGAGGATGCCCCAAGCCGCTAATTGCCGCATGGATGCCAACTCTATGAGACCTACGAGTAATTCAGCAAATACTTCTTTAAAACTCATCGCCACAAAAAATGCAGCCAACCAGATGACCAGAGACATAGCTTCTTTAATGAAACCTCGAATCAAACTAATGATTCCTGATATCGCTATGATGATGCAAATGGTGACATCAACTGCTGCTATCTCCATGGTCTACCCTTTCTAATTAGTGCAATAAACCCTGTGCCACTCTACTCAAGGCTGGTGGCTAACTACCATCGAATCGGTACCAAACTTTTCATCAATAGCCGCTTTATCTGCGAGAGCTCTTCGTTTGTCTATTTTTGGCCCAATAGAAACTCTAAACCTGAACTCATCATCAACCTTGACTTTGTCATTAAAAACTTTATACCCATCTAAACTAAGTTGGCGCTGCAGTTCCACAGCTCTGGCCTCCTCGGAAAAGCTGCCTACCTGTACAAACCAACCAGTAGGTAGCTTGTTATCATCCAGCCCAAACGACTTGCTTTCCTCAGTTACGGGACTAGATGAGCCACCATCAAATAAAGACTGCAATGAGGATACTACTTCAATAGCATCTGGACGCTGAACCTTCTCCAACTCAGTTGGCTTTATAGAAGGTGTGGGAGGAATCTTGGTTGTACGGTCAATCTTTTCAGGATCGGCAAAGTCGATGAATAACGGCAGGACAATCAAGCCAAGAATACCTAAGACAATAGTTCCGGCAATCCGGTGCTTTAAACCTTCACTCACATTAACCCTCTTTAGACATGACCGTTAATACTGCCGAAACAGTGTGAAATGAACCAAAAACAATGACTTGATCAAGCGAAGAAGCTTCAATAATCGCCTGTTGAAAAGCATTTTCAACAGACTGATAGCAACGCCCTTTATGCTGCGCAGTATATACTACTTTGAGCAGAGATCGAGCGTCCAAAGCGCGCTGATTATCGTTTATTTGCCCTATTAACCAATCATCCACGCTAGTGCCCATTTGCTCAACGATGCCAGCCCAATCTTTATCCGCTAAAACAGATGCAACAGCAAAAGTTTTACCGGACACAACAGGAAGATTTTCCCTCAAAATTCTGGCGGCGGCGGGATTGTGCGCCACATCCAAAATTACATTGATACCTTTAAATTTTACCTTCTGCAACCTCCCGATAAGGCTCAAAGAACTAATTGTTCGGCAACATATATCACTATTAAGCGAAAAACCCGCACTGACTAATGCT